>SAMEA104315432__coassemble_110_pt1 | contig 49740 bp, 45 predicted proteins | sample SAMEA104315432__metabat2_low_PE_018 | metagenome-assembled genome bin SAMEA104315432 (sample SAMEA104315432) | gut metagenome | biome: Monkey gut; feature: monkey-associated habitat; material: faeces | place: China | collected 2013
AACATGTATTTTAATGTTACTACGACAATATAAATAGTCAAGAAATCATGTAAAATCCACACTTAAAAATTGTTACAAAATTTTACAATCAAAAATCAGCATGCTGAAACTCGCCACAGGACAAGGTTTGACTGTCAAGTGGGGCAGTTGGTGGGTTCGTGAGTAGTGAATAAGCGCGTGTGACATTCCGGACTCCACTCCGGAATGTCACAAAATGTATGGCGAGATTTGATAATTTATGTCATTGCGAACGAAGGTGAAGCAATCTAAAAACCCTCACCGATTTTTTATGCACTCATAAATTCGTGCAAAAAATCTCCTCTCCCCTTCGGGGCGAGGGGAAATGTAAAACGTAGGTCTGGTTCGACAACTTTATCGAACCAGACAAAACAGAGGGCGAAGCCTACGGCTTCGCCCTCTTGAACTTTATCTTATTGGGCTAAAAGCCCAACCCACATTTTATCTTGAAAATGCTCTATTATTAAAGTTGAATTTTCTCATGTGCTTTGTTTGAAAATCTGTTACTTCTTGACTTACAATTGTAGTACTTGTCTCAGTTCCAGCAGTACCTACATTAGATTCTTTTGTATCATTACCTGAGCCAAGTATACTTATACCAGAACCTGTTTTAGTTGCAGTGCCTACATTACTAACAGCATCTCCTATTTCTTTCATCTTTATTGTCGGATCATTGTTAGGATTTTTTGTAATAACAAGACTTCTATTTTCTTGTTGACCTAATGTAAATCCTGAATTTGTACTATTACCCTTCATTTTATTAAACTGTTCCGTAAGTGATTTATACGCATCATTTAACAAGTTTCCAATCAATTTATTTTGATCGCCATTATTTAACTCATTAAACTTTTTAGCAGCTTCATCAACATCAACTTTGTTTGTCAAATTAACTAAATCATCTGTATTACCTGATTTTAACTCTGTTTTAATTTGGTTTTTTAAATCATATTTATTCAAATCTTGCGAAGATAACTTATTACTATTAGTTTTTCCAAGATTTGGATTATTCAATCCTTGATAAATTAGTGCAAACATACCCATAATAAAATACTCCTTAATTACTTTTTCCTAACAGAGTATTTATCGGCAACATTAAATCATGCCTTTAGCAAAGATTTCCCCTCACCTCACCTCATATCATATCCTACATTATACTTAAGTTTGAGCCGTTTTAAATTCGCATTTACAATTATTTACAATAATAAATTTATATAATTTAACCGTCTATAGACGGTTTTTGGATAGTGAGAAATACCCTCGCCCAAAGTCGATAAAACTGCGCTCGCTTGCTACTTACTACTCACTATTATCCACTCACTAATTTGTCATACCTTTTGTGTCATTCTGAAGCGTGCTTGGTAAATGCATAAGAATATCTAGTATATTCAGAATCTTACCAGTTAAGAATGTGCAAATTTGTTTTAGGAATGTATTAACGTTTAATTTATTCATTCTACGTTGGAAAGATGCTGAAACGAGTTCAGCATGACAAAGAGGCATAGCCTCAGTGCTTTCACAAATGTTGCTAGGAGTATTTAACGTTGATATTTATCCATTCATTACCCTCAGATTCCGGAGCGGAGTCCGGAATGACATACCTCTACTCACTAAAGTCTACTCACTAATTTACAATATTCTATTAATTTATATAATATGTTATAATAGTTAAAGTTATGAACGAGATATTTTCAATATTTAAAAATAGAAAAGCCTTCACCATTGCAGAAATGACAGTTGTATTACTAATCCTGTCATTAGTAATGGCAGCCATTTTGCCTGTAACCACAAACAAAAAAACTAGTGGTGGTGGCGGTGGCGCCGGAGGAAGTTTATGGAAACTTGCTCGTAACAACACTGATATTTGGTTTGCATCACCATCTTCAACTCAAAGTGCCCTACTAGGTACATCTGTAACACCTGATGCACAAGGTTATGCAAGACTATATATCAACATTCCTAACAGTAACACTCGTTCTCAAATCGGAATGATGTACAACAATTCGACTGTAGGTTACATAAGATTTAAAAACAATAACAACATGGGCTTTGGTATGAACGCTGTACAAAACAGTACTGGTTCTAGCAACTTTGGTGCAGGTTACAATGTTATGACAGGAAGTGTAACAGGTAACAATAACACTGGTATTGGTTATCAAGCCTTAACAGCTTTAACTTCTGGTGGTTCAAATGTTGCAATCGGTAGTAGCGCCCTAAAAACAAACACAAGCGGTAATTCAAATATTGCAATAGGTGAAAACGCATTACAAGCAAACACTGGTGGCGAAAGAAACGTTGCATTAGGTCAAAACAGCCTTCTTACAAATGTCTCAGGTACTGATAACGTAGCTATCGGTCAAAACGCATTAAACCAAAACAAAGCAAACTTTAACGTTGGTATTGGTAGATTAGCACTACAAAATACAACATCAGGAACATGTAACGTTGCATTAGGAAGTAACGCAGGCGCATCTAACGTAGCAGGTGCAGATAACGTCTTCATCGGTAGATTAGCCGGTCAAGCAAAAGCGTCTGGTAGCAACAATGTTGCAATCGGCGCAGAAACAGTCTTTACAAATGGTACAGGTTCTCATAACGTCGGTATCGGTTATCGTTCATTATATTCAGATACAAACGGTAGTTACAACGTATTTTCTGGATATCAATCAGGTTACAACGTAACAACCGGTAACGCTAACACTGGTATCGGTCAAAACGCTTTAGACGGTGTTCAAACTGGTTCTAACAATGTCGGTATCGGTTACAAAGCTTGTAGCGGTGTATCTGGTAGTAACAAAACATGTTTAGGTTCATCATCTGGATATTCAAACTTACCATCTGGTTTTACAGCAAATAACGAAACTGCTGAAACAATCGTAAATTCTGGCGCTGGTAATATTTTCTTACATGCCGGTAATGTTTTTGTAAGAACTGGTAACAACATCAACACAAATGCAAAACTTACAGTAAACGGTAACACAGAAACAACAACAAACTTAACTGTTGGTACTTACGCAAACGTAGGCACATATCTTCATACAGGAAGTTATGTAAATGCGACAACAACAGTTACAGCTGGTACTTCTGCATATTCAAACTGGACTTACACAAACTACATCAGACAAAGAACTGGTGCAAACTATTCTACAGAAATTTGGGGTACCTTCACAGGTACATACAACAATATTTCAGACAAAAGACTTAAAAACATTCAAGGTTTTGCAAACACAGGTTTGAACGAAATCAAACAACTTGATGTATACAAATTCACATACAAAACAGAACCTGATGTTCAAAGAGTAGGGCTTATCGCACAAGACGTGGAAAAAGTTCTACCTTACGCAGTTACTAAAAACGAAGAAGGATATTTAGTTCTTCGTCAAGACAATATCTTATTCACAATGTTCAACGCTATCAAGGACTTAGACAAATTATACGAAAACTTGAAAGAAAAAGTTCAAAATTATATCATACGTTTGAACCGTGCAGAAGATAGAATTCATGCTTTAATAGAAGTAAATAAAGAATTATCAAAAAGAGTTAATACTCTTGAAAAACGTGTTGATACCTTAGAAAAAGGCATTAAAGCGTTAGAAAAAAATCAATGCAAATGTAAATAATTTAGAAAGGTAAAATAAAAAATGAGCGAAAAAAGAATTATTATTGGTTGCGACCATGGTGGTTTAAATCTAAAAAATAAAGTTATCGAACACTTAAAAGAAATCGGTTACGAAGTAGAAGACGTTGGAACATACACACCAGACTCAGTAGATTACCCAATCTATGCTAAAAAAGTTGCACACGCAGTAGCTGACGGCAAATATGAAAAAGGTATCATCATTTGCGGTACAGGTATCGGTGTTTCAATCGTTGCAAACAAAGTAAAAGGTATCAGAGCTTCACTTTGCGGAGACACTTTCTCAGCAAAAGCTACTCGTCAACACAATAATTCAAACATTTTATGTATGGGCGAAAGAGTTATCGGTGCAGGTTTAGCACTTGATATCGTTGATATTTGGTTAACTACTGAATATGAAGGCGGTCGTCATCAAAAAAGAATCGATATGATGGAGGACTAATGGTAGAAGATATTTCAACAGAAAAATTCGCATCTGTTATTGCTCGTGTACTTGATGATAGATTAGCAAAAAATATTGTAATTCTTGATATTAGTAAAGTATCTTCTCTTGCAGACTTTTTTGTAATCGCATCAGGCGATTCTCCAACTCAAGTAAAAGCTATGACAGAAACTTTACAAGATAGAATTAAAACTCTTTTCAAACGTCTTCCAAAAGGCGTTGAACGAGACATGAAAAATCGTTGGAATTTAGTTGATTACGGTGATGTTATCGTTCATATTCTTCACAGAGAAGAACGTGAAAATTACATGATTGAAAAATTCTGGAACCACGCTTACAGTATTCCTGAAGAAAAATGGAAAGCTGAAACTGAAGAATATTCTGAATATAAAGAAAATGTGTAAACAATTTGCTAAATGGAAATTATAGGATAAAATTTAGATATGGTAGATGCAAACGAAATAAAAAAACAAATTGATGAAACTATTATGAAAATGGCTATGGATCCAACAAATCCAGAGCATTATCATTCATTGGCAAATTTGTATGCCCTAGACAACAACTTTGACAAAGTTGCATCAGTTTATGAAAGTTTATTGAGTATTAAGCCAGACGATGCAGACGCATTATTGAACTTGGGTAGTATTTATTTCTACAGTAAGGATTTCCGTAAAGCGCTTAGTTATTTTAACAAAGCTATGGATAAAAACCCTACAAATTACCTTGTATACTATAACTTGGGTAATGCGTATGCTGAACTTAAAAACTTCTCTAAAGCACTTCGTTACTATAACCGTGCATTAGACTTCAACACTATGTCTCCAGATATTTACAACGCAATTGCAATGCTTTATCACGATTTTGAAGACTTCGTTGAAGCAAAAGCTTATTACGAAAAATCTCTTTCAATTGACCCAAACAACTTAACTGCAAATGTTGACTTGGGTAACATTAACTTTAAATTATTTGACTACGAATCAGCACTATACCACTATCTAAAGGTTTATGAAATTGCACCAGATAACAAAACAGTTACTATCTGTATCGCAAATACTTATTCTTTATTAAAAAATAAAGAAAAAACAGATGAATTCTTTGATATATCTCTAAAATTACCAGGGGATAATTACAAAACTTACATTTGTGCAGCAATCGCAAAATCTGACTTTAAAGATTATGACGGCGCTATTGAAACTTACAAAAAAGCTATCGAATACAATCCTAAAGAAAAAAATGCGTACATTCTTATCGCAAACCTTTATTCTAACTTAGGAAATTATACAGAAGCTATCGATTACTATGAAAAAGCTCTTGCTCTAAATGAATTCGATACAAACACAAGAGTATTACTTGCAAATACTTATTACATGGACGACAAGATTGAAGACGCATTGAAAGCTTATCGTTACGTTTCTAACTTGGAACCTGAAAACGATGAATACAAGCTTGTTTACGTTAACTTGTTAGAAGATTACATTGTAGATCACAGAGCTGGAGAATTATTAGAAAATGTATAACAACAACTATAGATTAAATCCAGATAAACCTTATTTTATGGAAAAATTAGTTTCAGCTCTAAGTTATCTAACTATGGGCTTTGTTGGGTTTATTTATTTAATAATTATTGTTCTTACAAAAAGAACTCTTAAACCTTTTTTAAAATATCACATTTTTCAATCAATTTTTATTTCAATCGGTTATTATTTACTAACGATATTCGTTGGATTGATATGTAATATCTTATTATTTATACCATTCATAAACAAAATTACTACAGCAATCTTATATTATTTATCAATAGACATCATTTTCGGTTGTTCAATTATTGGTTTGTGTATTTATGCTGTTTTATTCTATTTAGTAATAACATCTTTCCAAGGAAAATATTCTTATATTCCTTGGGTTTCAGACATTATTAAAATGAACGTGAGATAAAATATTATGAAATTTGATACTATTTGTGTGCAAGGTTCACATACACCTGCAGAGAACAGAAACACTCCACCTGTACCAATTTATCAAACTACAGCTTTTAGCTTTGATACTGTACAATACGCAGCTAACTTGTTTGATTTAAAAGCTAGTGGAGATATTTACACAAGACTTTCAAACCCTACAACGCAAGTTCTTGAAGAAAGACTTGCTGGTATTGAAGGTGGCGTTGGTGCTCTTTGTGTTTCTTCTGGTCAATCAGCATCTACAATTGCTCTTTTAAACATTTTAAAAGCAGGTGATGAAGTTGTTGCATCAACAAATATGTATGGCGGAACAATTAATTTAATTAACGTTACTCTAAAAAAAATGGGAATTATTGTTCACCTTGTTTCATCTGACAATGCAGAAGATTTTGAAAAACTTATCAACGAAAAAACAAAATGTATTTTTGCAGAGGTTTTAAACAATCCTTCTCTAAGTGTTTTAGATATTGAAGCATTGGCAAATGTTGCTCACAAACATTCAATTCCACTGATTGTAGATAACACTATTCCAAGCCCATATTTATGCCAACCAATTAAACATGGCGCAGATATTGTCGTACATTCTTTGACAAAATATATTTGCGGTCATGGAACTTGTATGGGCGGAGTTATCGTTGATAGCGGTAATTTTGATTGGACAAAATCTGGTAAATTCCCTGAATTAACAGAACCTGATGAAAGCTATCATGGTATAAAATATGTTGAAAACTTTGGCAAATTGGCTTATATCGTTAAAGCAAGAGCTCAAATGATTAGAGATTTGGGTTGTTGTTTAAGTCCATTTAATGCGTTTTTAACTATACAGGGACTTGAAACACTTTCTCTACGTATGGAAAGATTATCTTCCACTGCATTAAAGGTTGCAAAATACTTACAAAATCATAAAAACGTAACTTGGGTAAAATATCCAAAACTTGAAGGTGATAAATATTATGAATTAGCAGAAAAATATTTACCAAAAGGTGCTTCTTCTATCATAAGCTTTGGTATTAAAGGCGGAAGAGAATCTGGTACTAAATTTATAGAAAATATGAAACTATTAATTCATGCAACAAATATTGGTGATAGTCGTTCTATCATTACATACCCGGCAATTACAACACATAGACAATTAACTACAGAACAAATGAATGAATGTGGAATTGGAGAAGATTTCATGCGTCTTTCAGTAGGACTTGAAGATATTGATGATATCATTGCTGATTTGGATAATGCACTGAAATTTTAAAGTTTGTTGGGGTGGAAACCCTAACCTACAATATTATTATACCCACAACTCACTACTCACCATTCATTAAATTGTTAATTAATTATAAAGTTTTATTTCTTTTTTCAAAAATGCCCTTATATTATATATAGGAGATAAATGTTTTATGATTAATTTTGATAGACTTACTAATTATTCACAAGAAATAATTTCTTCAGCCAGTGCTGAAATGAATTCACATAAGAATTCTCAAATAGAACCTGAACATATTTTACTTGCTATGGTAAAAGATAAAGGTATCTCAAGAGATTACTTGAATGAATTAAAACTTATTAATGAAAACTTTGTAGGCGCTTTGTCAACAATGGTTGCAAATTTTCCAACCCTTTCTAATATGACGAATGTGCAGAAATTATTTCTATCATCTGATACAGAAAAATTATTAGATATTGCTGATGCAACTTGTACAGAATTAAAAGATGATTTTATTTCTATTGAACACATTCTGCTTGCAATGACAAAACTTGAAGGTTCAAACATACAAAGACTTTTAAGTAATAATAGAGTAAACACATCAGCCGTTTTAAACGCAATGAAAAAAATAAGAGGTAATAAAAAAGTGGATAACAAAAACGCAGAAGAAAACATGAAAGCTCTTGAAAAATATTCAACAGACTTAACAGAACGTGCTCGTAAAGGTAAATTAGACCCAGTAATCGGACGTGATGAAGAGGTTAGAAGAATAATCCAAGTTTTAAATAGACGTACTAAAAATAACCCCGTTTTAATTGGGGAACCTGGTGTTGGTAAAACAGCCATCATTGAAGGTTTAGCTCAACGTATTGTTAGAGGCGATGTACCAGAAAGTCTTAAAAACGTAAAATTAATCTCATTAGATTTAGGTGCATTGGTTGCAGGTGCTAAATTTAGAGGTGAATTTGAAGAAAGATTGAAAGCCGTATTGAAAGAAGTTGAAGATTCAAACGGTGAAATTGTAATGTTCATTGATGAATTACATACAGTCGTAGGTGCAGGCGCTACAGAAGGTTCTATGGATGCTGGTAACTTGTTAAAACCAATGTTAGCAAGAGGTGTTTTAAGAACAATCGGTGCTACAACAATTAACGAATACAGAAAATATATCGAAAAAGACCCCGCTTTAGAAAGAAGATTTCAACCTGTAATGGTTGATGAACCTTCTGTTGAAGACACAATCAGTATCTTGAGAGGTTTGAAAGAAAAATACGAAGTTCACCACGGAGTTCGTATTCTTGATAGTGCCTTAATTCAAGCCGCAAAACTTTCTGATAGATATATTACAGATAGATTTTTACCAGATAAAGCTATCGACTTGATTGATGAAGCGGCTTCTTCATTACGTATTGAAATTGATTCGATGCCAGAAGAAATCGATATTATGGCAAGACAAAAAGTTCAATTAGAAATTGAAAGAGAAGCTTTAAAGAAGGAAGAATCAAACCCTGATTGCGAAAGAAAAATCCTTGAAATTTCTCAAGAAATTTCTGATTTGGAAGCAAAAATTACAGTCTTGAAAGAACAATGGAACAAAGAAAAGGCTACAATTCAAGGTGAAGCTTCTATCAAAGAAGAAATTGAAAAAGTAAAAATCGAAATTGAAAAAGCTGAAAGAAATACAGATTTGCAAAAAGCTGCCGAATTAAAATACGGCAAATTAATGGATTTGCAAAAGAAACTTGAAGAAGTTCAAGGTGCAGATAAAAAAGACAATAAATTATTAAAAGAAGAAATCGACGGAGATGATATTGCAGAAGTCGTAAGTAAATGGACAGGAGTTCCTGTTTCTAAATTGGTTGAAAGCGAAATGCAAAAATTAATTTCAATGGAAGACGTACTTCATAAAAGATTAATTGGTCAAGACGAAGCTGTAAACACTGTTTCTGATGCAATCCGTCGTGCTCGTTCTGGTTTGAAAGATCCAAAACGTCCAATTGGTACATTTATTTTCTTAGGTCCAACTGGTGTTGGTAAAACAGAACTTGCAAAATCTTTGGCAGAATTTATGTTCAATGACGAAGACGCAATCGTAAGAATTGATATGTCTGAATACATGGAAAAACATAATGTTGCAAGATTGGTCGGAGCTCCTCCGGGATATGTTGGTTATGATGAAGGCGGTCAACTTACAGAAGCAGTAAGAAGAAAACCTTATTCTGTTGTACTTTTTGATGAAATTGAAAAAGCACACCCAGATGTATTCAATATCATGTTACAAATCTTTGATGACGGTCGTTTGACTGATTCTAAAGGCAGAACAGTTGATTTCAAAAATACACTTATAATTATGACAAGTAACATTGGTAGCGATGTTATCTTGGAAGATTCTATAAGTGGTAATTTCAGCGACACTAAAGAAAAAGTTATGAATATCTTGAAAGATAGATTTAAACCAGAATTCTTAAACCGTGTTGATGAAACAATCTTCTTCAAAGGTTTAACATTGGAAAACTTGAAACAAATCGTTGATATTCAAATGGAATCTTTAGGAAAACGTCTAGGCGAACAAGAAATCAATCTTGAAGTTACACCTGATGCTAAAGAATTACTTGCAACACAAGGTTATAACCCAATCTACGGTGCAAGACCATTGAAACGTACAATTAGACAAATGGTTGAAAACCCATTGGCTAAATTAATCTTGGCTCAAAAATTCATCAAAGGTGATACTTTGGTTATTGATGCTAAAGACGATACAATTCAATTTAGTAGAAAATAGTGAATAACTTACAATTACTAATTTGTCATTCCGGACTCCGATCCGGAATCTGAGTAACGTTTACATTGTCTATTTCAAACCCTCAGATGCTGAATCGAGTTCAGCATGACACATAGCAAACTTCTTAATAAAAGAGGGCGAAGCCTTTGGCTTCGCCTCTTCTTTTTACTTAATTATTTTCAAACACATATCTTCTAAAACATTTTGGACATTCATTCCAAGTTTAACTTCTTTTTTCGCAGTCTCAACTTGTTTTAAATCATTTATAAATCTGTTTGTTATGTTTTTATCTTCTGTATTATTTTTCATCAAGCAAAGCATGTAATGTTGAATACTTTCTAAAACTTCAAGTGGTTCATGTTCTTTTGTAAGTTGGAACAAGTCGTTTGCAATATTAAAAACTTCTCCTCTTTCAAATTCAAAATAATCAGCAAAAACATCTTCAATCAAAGAATAATCATATCCTTCAACCTCAAAAGATGGAACGAAAAACGCCATACATCTTGATTGAATAGTTTGAAGTACATCATTTTTATCTCTTGTGAGAAAGATAAATGTTGTATTTTTAGGCGGTTCTTCAATCGTTTTAAGAAGAGCGTTTGCGGTTTCTTCTTGAAAATTCATTTGATTTAAACCTAAAATTTCGTCATTGTTTCCTTTGTCGCAGAAAATGAATACTCTATGATAATCACTAGAATTTGTAAGAGAATTTTTAATCATTTGAGCTTGTTTTAAAGATATAACTGTTTTTGAAGCATCATCTTCAGGCTTGTAATCAACCTTTGAAACAGTAATGACAGCAGGGTGTTCGTGTGAGTCTATCCAACGACAATTTTGACAATTACAGTTTTCGTAAAAATCTCTTTCACAATTTAGCATTTTTGCAACGTATAAAGCCATTTTGTACTGAGACTCTAAATCGCTTCCATAAAACAAAAGAGATTGAAACACTGAATAATTATCAGTATTTTTAGCTTCGTTAAAATATTTTGTTAAAAACTCGTATTTATCCGATAATTGCATATTCAATTACCTCTTTTGTATCAAGCGCTTGTCCTGATTTAATCTTGTATTCTGCATCAATTAGATTTTGTTTCAATTTTATCAAATCACGTAGCGAATGATTTTTCATTTTTTGCATATTTTTTTGAATAACAAATTCGTGCATGCCAGTAAGTTTAGAAATTTCGAACATAGACATTTTTTTTTCGTTTAATTTTATCAAAATCCATTTTCTAAGCATAGTTTGTAATGCAGACATGATTTCAAGTTCATGTTTTTTCTGTAATAATTTTCTAAACTCTAAAAGAGCTAAATCAGTTTTGTTTGTCATCAAATAATCTGTAAAATTGAACAAATCCTCGTTTGTAATACAGTTAACTTTTACATCATTTTTAGTAACAGTTTTTTCTGGATAAATTGCTAATTTAAGTTTGTCTAACTCGTTTACAAATTCTCTCAAATTATTTCCAATTTGTTCAATTAGAGTTAAACTTGCATCTTGCTCAACTTTTATGCCAATTTTTCTTGCATATTTGTTTATCCAACTTGTGATTTCATCAACTTTATACGTAGGAATTGTTTTAAACTCTTGCGCATTTTGTTTTGATAAAAGTTTAAAAAGTTTTCTACGTGAATCAAGTTTTTTACCTTCGTTTCTAGGTAAAATTGCAGTAAAAACAATATCTACATCTTCTGATACAAGCGACAAAGCCTCTTCAATTTGTTTGTTTTGAGAATCTTCAAAAGATTTTGAAAAATAATCAAGACAGTTAAGCACAATAAGCATTTTGCCAAACATCATTGGAGTAGTACGAAGGATTGAAATCAAATCAGTAAATGACGGATTGTCATAAGTTTTGAAATTCATCGCACTAAAATTCTTATCAAGCAATTTCTTTTTTTCATTTATTGCTTGCTCAATACTGTACTCTTCGTCGCCGTAAAAGAAATATACGCTCATTAATTAGTTGTCCATTAATAAAGCAGCACCCATAACGCCTGCTGTATTACCTAATTCAGCAGGTACGATTTGAACGGCTTCTCTTGCAATTCTCATTGCACGTTTATTAACAGTTTCTCTGATTGGGTCGAATAATAAATCGCCAGCAGCAGCAATTCCACCACCAATAATGATTTTATCTGGATTTAAGATGTTGATAATATTTGTTAAACCTAATCCTAAATATTCACCAATTTTTTTGAAAATTTGGATAGCAACAGCATCACCTTGTTCAGCAGCTTTGAATACGATATATGGAGTGATAGCTTCACCTTTAGCCATTTCTCTGTACATTGTAGCTTTGCCACCTCTGATATAATCTTCTGCCATTGCAACGATGCTTGGACCTGAAGCGTAAGCTTCAAAACAACCATAATCACCGCAACCACATAATGGAGCACTATTTGAGTCAGATAATTTAATATGACCAATTTCACCAGCTGCGTTGCTTGCGCCTCTGTATAATTTACCGTTTAAAACTAAGCCTGAACCAATACCAGTGCCAACTGTTACGCAGACTAAATTTTGTGCACCTTTACCAGCACCATATTTCATTTCACCTAATGTTGCACATCTTACGTCATTATCAACGAAAGCTGGAATATTGAATTCATCTTTAATAATTTTTGCAAGTTCTACACCGTTCCAACCTGGGATATTTGTAGAAACTTTTACTGTACCTGTTTTGTAATCGATTTGTCCTGGAAAACCAAAACCAATTGTTTCGATTGTTTTAGAAGTTGATTCAGTTTCTGTCATCAAAACTTTGATTTCTTCTTTAATGTTGGCTACTGTGTATTCATAACCCTTTTCAGCTTCTGTTGGAAAAGTTTTTGAGTATAAAATTTTTCCTTCGTTTGTAATTAAAGCTATTTTAATGTTTGTACCACCGATATCTACGCCAACTCTATTTTTCATTTTTTAAACCTCTTTTTATATTTCTTCCGATATTTATATAATAAGATAAACTAAAAATTTATTAAATGATAATTAAGTAATTTTAATCAAAATGTTTAAATGTTTTTTCATCAATATCTTTTTCAGTAAAATTTTTTACACCTTCGTTAAAAATAACTTTTACAAAAACATCATCTTGTTTTTTTGTCATAGTACCAATTTCTGTGTATAAATTTTTATCCAAAGTTTTTAAAAATTCTTCCGGAACACATGCTATAAGTTTATAATCCTCCGCACCAAAGAAAATTTTGTTTTTGTAATCTTCAAAATCTTTTATTTCTTCATCAATTGGAATAGCCTTAAAATCAACTTCTGCAGTTAAATTGCTCAATTTAGAAATTTTGTACAAAGCGTCCATTAGACCGTCTGATGAATCCATCATTGCATAATCTTCTTTTATATTAAGAGCAATTTCTTTTGATAAAACATCATCGACTTTTGGCATTAAATGCGCATCAATTAAGATTTGTGGTGATTTTAAACCTTTTTGTAAAAGTTCAAAACCTGCACCGCTCGAACCATGAACACCATTTGTTATTATTTTATAACCTTCTTTCGCATTGCTTCGAGAAGATATTTTTCTATTTCTAGCATCACCGATTGCACAAATTGAAATAAACAACTTATTTCCACCTGTAACATCACCGCCAACTATTTCAACATCTGGATTTACAGATTTTGCACCTTCATAAAATTCTCTGATAAAATTTTCATCAATATAGCTTGGTAAAGACAAAGAACAAGTTAAATATTTTGCCTTAGCACCAGAGGCGTAAACATCTGAAAGATTTACTGCAACTGACTTATAACCTAATTGAAAAGCATTTGTATAGTTTAGTGAGAAATGTACATCTTCCACTAAACTATCTTGTGTTACAACAATGCCTAAATCTTCTAAATATGCGCAATCATCATTGATATATTTAGAATTTAGGGTACTTTTTATAATTTCAATTAGCTTATTTTCTTGCATAAGTTTAGTTTAGCACAAAAGACTAATTAAAAACTTGCAAATATTAAACTTACTGGGGATTATTAAAAAGAATTTAGTACAAATAATATATGTACTATGAAATTTTTATCTTTATTAAAAAGCATCTCAAAAGATATTAAATACTATGACCAAAATTTTAAAGTGCCATATTCAAAAAATAATATGACAAATCCTTTCATGCAAAGAAAGACTTGCACAACAATGGTTTGGATTGATAAAACTAAATAATTCTTTCACCTGTTTTTTCGTTAAAGAAAAACATTTTTTTGCTATCAATATTCAAGATTAAATTTTCATCTAAATCATATTTTGCTGGTAATTTAGCGCAACATTTGCTATCACCAATATTAAAGTAAGCAATTTTTTCACTACCTAAAAGTTCTGTCATATCTACTTTTACGCACAATTTAATATTGCCGTCAGAATTTATCATATCCTCTGGTCTGATACCTAAAACAACTTTTTTATTATTTGCCAAAATCTCCATAACTTCTTTTGGTAATTCCAATTTCATATCACCAAATACAAGTGTATTGTTTAAAATTGGGCAAGTTATAAAGTTAATTTGTGGTGAACCGATAAACCCTGCAACAAACATGTTTGAAGGGTTGTTATAAATATTTTCTGGTGTATCAACTTGTTGTATAACACCTTTGTCTAAAACAACAATTCTATCACCCATAGTCAAAGCTTCTGTTTGATCGTGAGTTACGTAAATAAAAGTTGTTTGTAATTTTTCGTGCAATTTCTTGATTTCAGCTCTCATCTGAACTCTTAATTTTGCATCTAAATTTGATAAAGGTTCGTCCATTAAAAATACTTTTGGATTACGAACAATTGCTCTACCTAAAGCCACACGTTGTCTTTGACCGCCAGACAATTGTTTTGGACGTCTGTCTAATAATTCTTCTAAATCTAAGATTTTTGCAGCTTCGCGAACTTTTTTATCAATTTCTGCTTTTTTAAATTTACGCATTTTTAACCCAAATGCAATGTTTTCGTAAACAGTCATGTGTGGATATAACGCATAACTTTGAAATACAAAAGCAATATCTCTATCTTTTGGGTGAACATTGTTTACTTTTTTATCACCAATGTAAAGTTCGCCACCAGAAATTTCTTCTAAACCAGCAATCATTCTCAAAATTGTTGATTTACCACAACCAGAAGCCCCAACAAGTACTAAAAATTCTTTATCTTCAATTTCTAGGTTTACACCATTGATGATAACTTTTTTGTTGTCATAAGATTTTTTTATATCTTTTAAAACTACTTTACTCATTGCTAATAGATTGTGAAGCCTTTTCTGTCGGTATAATAAAACTATAAATTGTGCCTTTTTCTGGTTCAGATTCCAACCACATGTTACCTTTTAATATCTTGATAATATTTTTTAGGCTCAAGAAAGAAATTGAATTTACAATTTCTTTTCTGTTTGGTCTTTCAACTTCAAGATAAGGTTCAAAAATATTGTCTAACTCTTCTTGTGTTAAACCAGCACCTGTATCTGAAAATTCAAACAATAAAAATCCTTTTTCTAAAGTTTCTTCTTGAGGAACTAAACTCTTATCATCTAAAATTTCTTTGTCTGGATATCTAACACTAACACTAATTGTGCCGTCTTGAGTTGATTTAATAGCACATTCTAAAATGTTATTGATAATTGTTTTTAACAATTCGTCTTCTGAATAAATTGTTCTTTTAATATCATCTTGAACTTCTAAATTATATTTAATATTTTTATCAGCCATATCTTGTTCATAATGTTTTAGACAACCTCTTAAAACATCAATACAATCAAAGTATTGAGGGTTATGAGCAATCAAACCTGATTCTGTTCTAGATAATTCAATCATTTTATCTATTAAATATAATAAATCTGAAGAATTTTTGTGAATAATTTTGATATATTTTTCAGTTTTTTCATCTAATTGTCCGCATAAACCATCTAATAAAGCTTTTGAAAAACCAATAGAAGATTGTAATGGATTTTTTAAATCACTTGATAAATTAACTAAAAACGCATTTTTATTTTTGTTAATTTTTTTAGAACTTTCATATTCAACAAATATATTAGTCAAAGTCTTGTAATTTTGAGTGTTTTCACGCATTAAAACAAGATAGCCTTTGTCATGTTTACGAGCAGTAAACTCAAAGAACATATCTTTGTTTGTATCTTTGTTAGTTTTTAAAACTACTTGCTTGTTTGTATCAGCAGCCTTTTTAACCAACATAACGGCATTTTCAAATAAATCATTGATATTATAATTTTGAAAATCATCTTTAATATCAGATAAAATTCTGTCGGCAACGTCATTAGACAGAACAAAATCACCGTCTTCATCAATTAAAACTAAACCGTCTGGTAAAAATTCTGTTATTTCTGTCTTGTCTTTTTTAAATAAATTAGATAAGAAATCTTTTAAACTCATGAGTCTATAATACCACGAATTTCAAAACGGGGCTTTTTGTATATTAAGTTTTGTTAAGTTTTAAAATAAAAAGTAGCAAAAATAAAATTTCTCGTTTTTAAAACAAATGTAAACAATAGAGAATAAAAAAATAAATAAAGAGGGAATTAATAATGACGAAGATTAACAACACGAATAACGTGCAGAATATTCATGCGCAAAAAATGAATGAACTGTCAAAGAAAGAAAAACCTCAAATCAGTACATTCGAGATAACAGACTTAAAAAACACAGCATCAGAAGCTTTAGGTCGTTCACAAGTAACAGCTAACGTAGACAATTTAGAAAACAATGTATTGTTTATTTTAAAACACCCAGACCAAGTAAAACAAGCAAATGCGTTCTTTGATAAGACATACGAAACATTAAAAAACAATAATGTTGAAGACGCTTACGAAAAAGCAACACAATATACTGGTGCATTCAAAGAAGAATTTTTAAGTAAATAATCAAACAATTAAAACTAGCCGAAATATATGTAATAGCTCTGAAAACAGAGCTTTTTTAGTGCCTAAATTTACTACCATATTATTAACTTTTGTTAAGCTACATATATCAGAGTATATACTCAACTTTACAATTCTTCACAAAAGGGTTGAAGTTTGTATTAAAACATGATATATTAAGTATATACACTTTTGAATGTGATTAAAACTTAATAAAAGTTCACATTTACTTCCACCCAATACCGTTTAACATTGACTAACACAAAACCAGAGACTGATTTCGTGACGGTTGACTTTTGTCTGCCAAAACTACCCCTCTCTAGGTCTAATTTCCAATGCCTTTTTACCACTTTACCAGATTATAAGGAGTTTAACCTATGTACCAATGCACTACTTCACAAGACAACTTTACAAACCCTGCAAAATGTTCTTTAGTTGATCCAGATTTCAATTTATCAACTTACATTAAACAAATTTCTTCTTACCCTGCTTTATCAATGTCTGAAGAAAGAACTTTAGCTCAAAAAGCTCAAGACGGCGATGTTGAAGCTAAAAAACAATTAGTTCAATCAAACTTAAAATTAGTTATCACAATTGCTAGAAAATCAATCCACATGTCTAATTTACCAATGGTTGATTTAATTCAAGAAGGCAACTTAGGTCTTATGATTGCTGTTGAAAAATTCAACTGGAAATTAGGCTACAAATTCGCTACATACGCTTCATGGTGGATTAAACAATCTATGTTCAAAGCTATTTCTGAACAATCTCACTGCATGAGAATTCCTGTATATATTCAAGAAACTTTATCAAAATTCTCAAAAGTTAAAACAGAAATGGAAAGACAATACAACTGTCAAGTTAAAACTGATGACGTTGCTAAAAAAATGAACATTTCTTTAGACAAAATCAATTCATACTTATCAGCTTACAACAAACCTGTTTCAATCGAAGGTGGATTTGAAAGCAACGACGGTAGCGACTTATTAATCGCTGACATCTTAGAAGATGAAAAAGCAAACGTTTACGCAAACGCTGAATACGAAAACTTAAAAAATGATATCGAAATCGTTGTTTCTACATTAAAAGAAAGAGAACAAGACGTTGTAAAAATGCGTTACGGTTTAGACAACTTCGCTAAAAAAACTTTAGAAGAAATCGGTAATATTTACGGTGTAACAAAAGAATGTATCAGACAAACTGAATTAAGAGCATTAAAAAAATTAAGAGTTAATGCAGCTGACACATTAGTAAGCTACTTACAATAAAAATTTCTATGTTCATGTTATGATAGATAACATGAAGAACACGGCTAACCAACACTTACAACCAATAACAACAAAAGTAAATAATGAGAACCACTTAGAGATTGGTGGTTGCGATTTAGTAAATCTGGCGAAAGAGTATAAAACACCTTTATATATCATTGACGAGGAAACTTTAAGAAGTATATGTAAAGATTACAAAAGAGCTTTTGAGACATACGAAAATACGGTACAGTTTTTGTATGCGTCAAAAGCTCTTTGTACTAAAGCAATATTCAAAATAATTTCACAAGAAGACTTTGGCTGTGATGTTGTTTCAGAAGGTGAACTTTATACAGCACTTTCTGCAGGAATGAACCCAGAAAAAATCTTATTCAACGGAAATAATAAAGGTTATGAAGAGCTTGAATACGCTGTTAAATCAAATATTGGAAGATTTTCTGTAGACAATTTTTTAGAACTTTCTAACCTTAACGAAATTGCTAAAAAAGAAAATAAAGTTGTAAACATTTTTATTAGAATTACTCCAGGAATTGATTGCTGGACACACGATTACATTAAAACTGGTAAGATTGATTCTAAATTCGGTTTTAATATGTCAGAAATTGATACAGTTATTGAACTTCTTCAAAATGAGTATAAAAACCTTAAATTAAGAGGTTTACATGCACATATTGGTTCACAAATTTTTGAAACAGAATGTTTTAAAGACGAAGTTGAAATTTTAATCAAACAATACGCAAGATTGAAGGGAAAATATTCGCTTGAATTTGATGAAATAAATTTAGGAGGCGGATACGGAATTAAGTATACAGAAGACGACACACCTTTATCATTGTTTGATTTAGGCGAAGTTGTAATTTCTGCAATGAATGAAAATTGTGAAAAATATGGTATTAAAAAACCAAAAATTTATTTAGAACCAGGAAGAAGCACAATTTGTACATCAGGCGTAACTATTTATAAAATCGGCAATATCAAACATATTCCGAATGTAAGAACATACGTTGCTATAGACGGCGGAATGACAGACAACATCAGACCTGCACTTTATGGCGCAAAATATTCTGCTGTTCTTGCTAACAAAATGAATTCTGAAGAAGAATTAAAAAAAGTTAGAATTGTAGGAAAACTTTGTGAATCTGGCGACATTTTAATTGACGAAATCGAACTTCCAAACCCTCAAAAAGACGATATATTGTGCGTTTTCAACACAGGTGCATACAATTATTCAATGTCTAGTAACTATAACAGAGTGAAAAAACCGGCAATGATACTTGTAAATAATTCTCAATCTGATATTATTATTAATAGAGAAACTTTTGAAGATTTAACTCGTAATGACATTATACCAAGAAGGTTTGAAAGCTAATGATAGATACTATTTTCAATACATTTAATATAGAATCACCAAAATTAAATCTATCATTTAATTTGCTAAACATTTCTGAAATTTTAATCATTGCGATTTTAATTTTTACTTTTTATAAAAAATTTATTAAAAATACTCAAGCAGAAAAGTTGGTAAAAGGTCTTTTATTTTTAGCTTTTGGCTGGATTTTGGCAGAAGTTTTAATAAGATTTGACTTAATAATCCTTGGCGTGTTCTTGAAATCATTGATTACACTTATTTCTTTAAGCTTAATCGTTATTTTCCAACCAGAATTGCGTAGATTTTTGAGTTATTTAGGTCAAGTTGATTTTATGAATAAATCTTTTTGGGATAATTCAAATCATCAAGAAGTTACGATTGATATTGTAAAAGAAATTATTGAAACAGTAAAATATCTTTCAAAGACAAGAACAGGGGCATTGATTGTTTTTCAAAACGAAATTGATGCTTACACATCATCAGACGTTGGAACAACTTTAAATGCTGATATTTCAATGGAATTATTGTTAACAATTTTCCACATCAATACTCCTTTACACGATGGCGCAGTTGTAATCAAGGGTAATAAGATTATTGCAGCAGGTGTGCTTTTACCTTTGACAGAAGATCCTAAATTAAGTTGGAAATACGGAACAAGACATAGAGCAGCTATTGGCATGAGTGAAGTTTCTGATAGCGCATGCCTGGTTGTTTCAGAAGAAACTGGCGATGTTTCTATATGTATCGACGGTGCATTGAAAAAATACGAAGATTTGACAACTTTAAAAACTGATTTAGAAAATATTTTAGGTGTTAAAGAAGAAAAAGAAGAAGATAAAAAGACTATTTTCAAGATTAATCATGTTATTACAGTAAAAAAATCAAATAAACATGCTCAATTTCCGAAAGAAAAATAAAAATGATAATGAAGAAAAAACCTGAGAAGAAACAATTAAGCTTAATGCAAAAGACAAAATTGATTGTTGGTAAATTATTTTTTGTAACAATCGGGGCTTTAATTGCAGCATTCGCATTGGAAGGGTTTTTAATACCGAATAATATTATCGACGGAGGTATTATTGGTATTTCAATGATGACAAGTTATATTACTAAGTTAAATCTTGGTGCAATTATCGTGTTATTCAACTTGCCATTTTTATTTTTGGGTTATAAAAAAATGGGCAAGATGTTTGTTGCAACGGTACTTTACGGAGTATCAATGCTTGGTATTTTTGTCAATTTAATACAAAATACACAAGTTACAGAATCTGATTTACTTGCAACAGTGTTTGGCGGTATTATATTAGGTTTTGGGGTTGGTCTTATATTGCGTAATGACGGGGCTCTTGACGGCACAGAAATTCTTTCTATTAGCATTGCTAAAAAACTGGGTTTTTCTGTCGGCGAAATCATTATGTTCTTTAACTTCTTTATTTATTCTGCAGCTGGCTTTTTGTATGGCTGGGATAGCGCAATGTACTCTATCTTAACTTACTTTATTGCTTATAGAGTTATTGATATCGTTTTAGAAGGCTTGAATAGTTCAAAATCAATTTATATTGTTACTAATTTTGCAAAGGAAATTGGCGATTCAATTATTAAAGAATTGAACATCAGCGTTACTTATATGAAGGGTAAAGGTGGATATTCTGGAAAAGAACAAACGATTATTTATTGCGTAGTTTCACGTCTTGAGATTGCAAAGATTAAGACTCTAATTAGAGAGAATGACCCTTCTGCGTTTTACTTTATTCAAGACGTTCACGAAGTTGAAGGTATTCGTGTTAAGAAGAAATAATCTTATTTTCATTTGAATGGTTGATATTTTTTCAAAGTTAATAAAGAAGATAAAATTTTTTACGATATATAGGGCAAATATTGATACATAGAAGGTCTCGACATTTTAAATGTCGGAAATACTTGATGTATTGATATGGAAAATTGAATAGACGAAAGGAAAGACGCTTACACCTCGCCACATTTCTGCTTGACAGAAATAGGGGAGAGGAGATTTTTTGCACAAGCTTGCGCGTGCATAAAAAATCTGTGAGGGTCAATTGTCAAAATACTGTTGTGCAAATAATACAACGGTAGGTTGGGCATACATGCCCAACAAAACACAACAACCATTAATGTCATGCTGAGCTCGACTCAGCATCTCGACGAGACTCACAAGCCCAGTCAACATTCAATTTTCATTGTCATTGCGAGGAATGTAATGACGAAGCAATCCAAAAAAAAGTAGGTCGGATTTACTAAGCCGACAGACAAGCTAGCAAAAATCTATATATAGAGACGACAAGAGAAATGAAAATTTCTAACAAACGCAAATTTAATAAAATAAATTTATGCGACCTAATGAAGGAATTGGGGCGCAATTTCGCGTGTTTAGAAATTAATAAAGCCTTTAATACCCTCTCTAAAAACCACTCTGCACAAGGGTTTGAGCCATTACGTCATTGCGAAAATGCGCAAGCCGGTGTTGCTCTGCTTGGCTTTGTGAAGACAAAGACAAGCAGAGCAACACTACGAAACCGCCGTTGCGAAAGCACTGAAGTTACGCCTCTTTGTCATGCTGAACTCTGTTTGACTGCTTTTTCCGAAATCTCTGATTTCGTGAAAAATGTCTGGTTTTCCACAGCATCTTACCAACGTGGAGTGGATAATTTCAACGTTAATACATTTTTAAAACAAATTTACACATTCATAACTGGTCAGATTCTGAGTCAAGCTCAGAATGACAGTATTAGTAATATGGCAGACCTTGTAGGTTGGGGTTTCCACCCCAAAATTGGAGGTGTTAAATGATAACAGTTAACACCAACATGTCTTCAATAATCGCACAAAACAGCTTGTATAAATCGACAAACAAGATGAATACTGCTTTGCAACGACTTAGCACTGGCCTTCGTATCAATTCAGCCAAAGACGATGCAGCTGGTAGCGCTATTTCAACAAAATTAGAATACAAAATATCATCTTATGACGTTGCAAAAGATAATGTTCAAATGGGACAAAGCATGTTGGATACTGCTAACGGCACATTATCTCAAATAAACTCTATGTTGCAAAGAATAAGAGACTTGTCTGAACAAGCCGCAAATGGTACTTATGGATTAGACGAACGTAAAGCCATGCAAGCAGAAATTGACGGTCTTACAGAAGAAATTTACCGTATCAAAAACACAACTGAATTTAATGGCAAAAAGATTTTTGGTGAAGAAAAACAAATTCAAAGAATGACAGAGGCTGAAGCTATTGCTCAAGGTTATACTGTCGTAAAAACAGCAGAAGAATTTCAAGAAGCATTTTATAAACAACAAGACGGTGGAAATTTTGATAAAGTTGACGGTCGCTATATCAGAGTTACAGCAGTACAGGGCATTATGCTCAAAAAGTAAATGATACAAATTGCAAAATAATGCTTTTTGCAGATATTGACTTAAATGAATTAGGCTTTGACGAAACAGGTTCAAACTGGACAGGCATAGGATCAAGCGATACGACTTGGCATCATAATGACAGCTTCAGAGGTACTTTAGATGGAAATGGTTATACTATTTCTAATCTAAAAATAAAAGATGATGCTACTGATAATGAATTTTTTACAGGCTTAATTAATGTAATGTATGGTAGTAATACAAAAGTTAAAAACTTAAATTTAGATAATGTATATATTGATTCAAATAAAACTTATGTTGGAGGTATGACAGGATGGAATTTATGTGGACTTATAGAAAACTGCAATATTTCAGGTTACGTAAAAGGAAAATCTTATGTTGGAATGATTTCAGGTAACTGCCAATTCAATCCAACTAAAATAAAAAATTCTACTTCATCAGGAATTGTAGAAGGATTATACAGTGGAGGAATAGCAGGACTATTCGATATTAATCCAATTATTGAAAGTTGTTATTCTGACTGCAAAATTATTGGCACAGCTTGTGGAAGTTTTGTTGGAACAGCATCTAGAAATTCAACAATAACAAACTCATATTGTGATTTAGAAAAAAGTGGACAAACAAAATTTATTGGAACTGATGACTATACTTCATCAATAAATATAAAAGATAGTAAAACTGACCCTTTTGCACCTCAAGAATTGCAAGTCAAAACAAATCTTCAAGTTGGTATCAATTCTAACTCAAATTCAACTATCACAGTTGATACAGGGTTTAGCCTAGATGATTTGAACATATCTGTTTTGAATGAGTTTTCTGCACGCAATTCTCTATCAAAAATTGATGAAATGATGGATAAGATTACATCAAAGATGACTGAAATCGGTGCTACACAAAACCGTTTGACAAGCACAATGGAATTTCAAGATGTACAAATCAATGCACTTACATCAGCAAATTCAATCATAAAAGACGCTGATATAGCAGAAGAAAGCTCAAACTATATCAAAAACCAAATACTTCAAAACGTAACATCATCACTTTTGGCAACAGCTAACCAAAATCCACAAATAGCACTACAATTGATTTAGTGAATTGTGAGTAGTGAGTGGGGAATAGAAAAATGTCATTCCGTGCCTGACACGGAATCTGATATTGGTGAATGGTAAAATGCGAACGTTTGTCAGATTCTGAAACAAGTTCAGAATGACACAAAATGTATGACGAGTTTTGTAAGTGTAATTAGTAATATCACCCTCACCGAAATTTTAAAGTTTCAAGCAGAGCTTTCAACTAAAAATTTCTCCTCTCCCCTATTTGCATTCGCAAATGTGGCGAGGGGTATAAACATTCCCTTCTCACAAAACTGGGAGAAGATGTCCGAAGGACAGATGAGGGTTCACTCTGATTATTATAAATATTGTCATTCCGTGCTAGACACGGAATCTGAAGTTGGTAAATGGACAATGCGCTCGTTGGTAAGATTCTGAACATACCAGAACCTTTTGAACACGCACCAAGCACGCTTCAGAATGACATGAAAGGTATGGCGAGATTTGTAAGTCGTAGGTCGTGTTGAACGAATTAATTCAACACGACAAATTCAGAAATGTCGGGTTCAATTAAATTGTTGAACCCGACCTACTTTATTATTTCGTGGCGAGTGGAAATAACTCTGCTCACTCACCAATTATTAAGCTTCTTCAAATACTAGACAATTTTTTCTTATTGTTATAATATTAAAAATATAGTAAAAAAAGGAATTTAAAGGATTTATCTATGGCAGCAGGAAAACATTCAGATACTATACCTATAGAGGTTTGCATTCTTACAGCAGATCACGATATCAAAGGAACTGTTCACGTTTCTAAATACACAAATACTAATCGTGAATTAACCGACTTATTAAATGATAGAGAACGTCGTTTCTTAGCTGTAACTAACGCAGAAATTTATTCAAGAAATTCTACTCAAGCTCCTCGTAGATACAATTTCTTAGAAATTCATATGGATTATGTCCTAATGGTTCACCCTTCAGCTCAAGCAGTATTCAAAGAATCAGCTAAAGCTCAAGATGATATTCAAAGATTTAGAGATTTGAGAATGAAATTAAATCAAACTAAACCTTTCTAGGTTTAGTTTTTTTGTATAAAGACTTTTATTTATTATTTATTAAAGGGAGGATTATTTTGAAAGTTTTAGTAACAGACAAAATTAATGATATTGCGTGCAAAATTATTGAAGATGCAGCAGAAGTTGTTGTTCTTCCAACTCAATCAGAAGACGACTTAGTAAAAATTATCGGCGAATACGATGCTTTAATGGTTAGAAGCCAAACAAAAGTTACAGCAAAAATTATCGAAGCTGCTAAAAATATGAAAATCATTGGTAGAGCTGGCGTAGGTGTTGACAACATTGACGTTAACGCTGCAACACAAAAAGGTATAATCGTTGTAAACTCACCAGACGGTAACACTACAGCAGCTGCAGAACACACTCTAGCTTTAATGATGTCTATGATGAGAAATATTCCTGCCGCTTGCAAATCTACTCGTGAAGGCAAATGGGAACGTTCTAAATTCACAGGTACAGAAGTTCAAGGCAAAACTCTTGGTGTTATCGGTTTTGGTAAAATCGGTTCATACGTTTCTAAAGTTGCACTTGCAATGGGTATGAAAGTCTATGTTTACGACCCATTCGCAACAGAAGAATACGTAAAATCAATGGGGGCAGTATACGTTAAAGATTTGAACAATTTCTGGAACCTATTCGACGTATTAACAGTTCACGTTCCAAAAACTCCAGAAACACTAAACCTTGTCAATGCAGAAACAATCGCTAAAATGAAAGACGGAGTTAGACTTATTAACTGTGCCAGAGGCGGAATTATCAACGAACAAGATTTAAAAGATGCCTTAGAAAGTGGAAAAGTTTCTTCTTGCGCAATCGACGTTTACGCAGACGAACCAGAAATCACTAAATGCCCTCTTTTAAGCGTTGAAAAAAATATTGTTCTAACACCTCACTTAGGTGCAAGCACTTCTGAAGCTCAAATTAACGTAGCTGTTGATGTTGCAAACCAAATTAGAGACGTATTAAAAGGTGGTTCAGCACTCCATGCTGTAAACATTCCTTCTCTAAAACCAGAAAAATTAGAGCCTGTAAAAGATTACATGGAATTAGCTTCTCAAGTTGGTTCAATCGCTCAACAAATTTCTAAAGACAACGTTAAAGCCCTAGAAATTTCTTTCAAAGGCAACTTAGCAGACTTGGACACTGCACCTCTTGAAACAGCTATTTTAAAAGGTATTTTTGGTTCTTATATGCAAGACGTAAACTTTGTTAATGCTCCAATTATCGCTAAAAATAGAGGTATAAATGTTACAACTTCTAAATCCTCAAAATCAGGTGATTATATTGGAACAATCACAGTTAAATTGATTACAGACTCTAACGATACAACTGTCTCTGGCGCATTAATCGCAAAAGATGTAAGACGTATCGTTAAAATCAATGACTATAATACAAGCGTTGAACCAGAAAAACATCTTTTACTTGTACAACACGACAACAAACCTTCAATGGTTGCGCAAGTGGCAACAGTAATCGGTGGCGACAACATTAACATCGAATCAATGTTAGTTTCTCCAAGCGCTAAAAATAAAAATCTTTCAATAATGATTATCGGTACAGACAAAAACGTTAAAACCGAATCATTAGAAAAGATTACATCAATAGACGGTGTACAAGAAGCTAAATTCGTACATCTATAAGATAAATCGTATTTGTCATTCCGGACTCCGATCCGGAATCTGAAATTGGTAAATGAATAATGCAGTCGCTTATCAGATTCTGAGTCAAGCTCAGAATGACACCAAAATATAATAAAAATTGCAAGAAGTGAGGGATTTTTTCTGCTCGCTTTAGCTCCTGTGAAATCAAAGATTTCTACGTCGCCATCGTAGTGTTGCTCTGCTTGTCTTTGCCTTCGCAAAGCCAACACCAGCAACACCGGCTACGCACTCAATAAAAAAGGGCTCTTTCGAGCCCTGTTGTAATCAAATACCTTTTCCTTTTCCTCGTTTTGTTAACCCATTTCCCAATCCGTTGCTTATTTAATTAAGCGATAAAATTTGAACCAAGGTAGCTTGCACCGTGAAAGAATGATTCTTGCATAATACCTTTTAATGATTTTCTTCTAATATCTTTTTTAGAAGCTGCGTTGATTGATTCAGAAGAAGCTTTGTAATAATCAGCTACAACTTGTGAAAATAATTGGTTTGCCATTATGTTTGCCTCTCTTAAATCTCTCTTACTCTTATATAAAGTAAAAAAGTTTTAAGAAATTGCCTTTTTTGTTGCATAAAAGTTCATATTTCTTAACAAAGTAGCCAGAAGTCTCTGGCAATCAACTTTTGCTGAATGCTAAAAAATATGCGCTAAATAAATATAATTTTCCTTACTTATATAAAGTATTTTTCTCTCAAAAAATTGCCAATTCAGTATTTACAATGGTTTTGAAGGTTTTAATCATAAAAATAGTGAGTAGAAAATTTCTGCTCACTATTCACTCAAACTGTCTTGCTCACTCTCGCTTATTCAGCTGAAAGTTTTTCCATTTCTTCAATAGAAGTATAAATTGCGTGGCAACCGCAATCTACGTGAAGAACTTCACCTGTAACACCACTTGATAAATCACTACATAAGTAAACACCTGTTTTACCAATGTCTTCAAGTGTAACGTTTCTGTGCATTGGAGCTTTCAAAATAGCAGCCTTCAACATTTTGTCAAAACCGCCGATACCTTTTGCAGCAAGTGTTTTTACAGGACCAGCTGACAAACAATTAATTCTTGCGCCAACTTTACCTAAATCTACTGCTAAATATCTCATTGAAGCTTCTAATGTAGCTTTTGCAACACCCATGATGTTGTAATTTGCAACATATTTTTCTGAACCTAAATATGTAAGAGCAATTACTGAAGCTCCTTCATTCATCAATGGTCTTGCTTCTCTACATAAGCTAATTAATGAATAAGAGCTTACACCTAAAGCAGTATCAAATCCTTGTTTTGATGTGTTAATAAATTCACCTGTTAAATCTTCTCTATTTGCAAAAGCAACAGCATGAACCATAAAGTCTAATTTGCCGTAAACCTTTTCATATTCAGCGAAAACAGCTTTAACTTCTTCTTCGTTAGTAACATCGCAACTCATTATAAGTTTTGAGTTCATACCTTCTGCGATAGGTCTAACTCTCTTTTCCATAGCTTCACCAGCGTATGTAAAAGCGATTTCTGCGCCTTGGTCAAACAATTCTTTTGCAATACCGTATGCAATACCATGTGTGTTTGAAACACCAAATATAATACCTTTTTTACCGTTCATTAACATAATTAATACCTCACTTTTCATTAAGTTTATAAACTGATTATAATACAAAAACATTCTAATGTAACAAATCTTAATATTACTTATCAAAAAAGGCAATTATTCAGTAAAAATCATGTTTATAACTATGTAAGCAGTAAACACAAAGGATAAAATATGGAATTTAATGCAATTAATCCATTTTCAAAGATAAAAGGTATCAATGGTGTTCAACAATTCCAACCTGTATCTCCTGTTAAAAAAGCAGGTGCTGACGGTGGAAATCCATTCGGTAACTTTGGTGATGACAGCAGAGTTGGTTTAGGCATCAAAGACGGTGCTGTTCAAACTAGCAACGGTCAAATGGGTAAAAAAATCGGTGTTATGCGTCAATTAGGTATCGCATAGTCTTTAAGGAGTTTAACATTAAAAAGGCGGTTCAAAAAACCGCCTTTTTGTTTTATTCATTTTCTTCAAATTCATCACTTAATTCGTGATTAAATTCTTCTGCAATTTCTTCTTCATAATATTCATCATCATAATAAACAAGTTCTAAATGACCTAAAACAATTGTGTCGCCGTCTTTTATACCTTGTTTTCTTAATTCTTCAAAAACACCCATAGATTTCAAAATGTTTTGAAGTCTAATCATTTGTTGTCTATTTCTGTCATCAGAAACTTGAGCTAGACGTTTGATTTTACCTCCGTCAACGACAAATGTATCTTTAAATTTTTGAACAGTAAATGCACTATCATCGTTGTTATAAGCATCTAAATCTTCTTCAACTTCAATTTTGATTTCTGGTTTTTCAATTTCATCAACTTTTATTGAAACGAAATTAACCAAAGCATCAAGGTTTTGATGAGTTGCAGCAGAAATCACAAAAACATCTTTGCCAAGTTTTTTAAATTCTTCATAATAATGATTTTTTATTTCATCATCAACAGCATCAACTTTGTTTAGAACAACGATTTGATATTCATTGTACAAGCTTTCAGAATATTTTTTAAGTTCTTCATTAATTTTAAAATAGTTATCCATTGGATCTTGACTAGTCAAATCAACAAGATGAAGCAAGAAACGACATCTTTCAACGTGTTTCAAGAATTCATGACCAAGACCAACACCTTCACTAGCGCCTTCAATCAACCCCGGAATATCAGCAACTACAAAAGAATCGCCTGTTCTTTTCTTTACAACACCAAGATTTGGAACAAGAGTTGTAAATGGATAATCTGCAATTTTTGGTTTTGCAGCTGAAATTGCACTAATCAAAGTTGATTTACCAGCATTTGGCATACCGATTAAGCCAACATCAGCAATCAATTTCAATTCTAAATCAAGTTCACGAGTAATACCGCTTTCACCTGGTTCACAGAATTGAGGTGCTCTTTTTTGTGCAGTAGCAAATCTTGCATTACCTCTACCGCCACGACCACCCTTTGCAACAAGAAGAGTTTGCTCATGGTGAGTTATATCGCCAATGATTTTACCTGTTTTTGCATCTTTAATAACTGTACCTACTGGAATTTTTATATATAAATCTTTTCCGCATTTACCGATTTGGTTTTTAATTCTGCCATTATCACCATTTTCTGCTTTAAAAATTGATTTATACTTAAAATCTAAAAGAGTTGATAAATCTTCATCACCAACAAAATAAACGTCTCCGCCGTTTCCGCCATCGCCACCTGCTGGCCCACCTTTATCAACATATTTTTCACGTCGCCATGCAACGGTTCCATTACCGCCACGACCTGATTCTATTTTAATTTTTGCTTTATCTAAAAATATCATATTTGTATTATAATACAAATATTAAAATATTTGATATTAAGAGGACATTATGTCAAAAATTGCACATACATTATTTTCAGATAAAGAAGTTGAAATCTGCGAAGGTTCAAATAAAGATAACTACATTATGGCTATAGAATCAAGTTGTGATGAAACAGCTTGTGCCATTGTAAAAAATGGTAGAGAAGTTATTGCAAACGTTGTAGCTTCTCAAATTGATATTCACAAAGAATACGGCGGAGTTATTCCAGAAATAGCAGCAAGAGAACACTTAAATTCTATAAACCCTGTTATAGAAGAAGCTCTAGCCCAATCAAAATTAAACATTGAAGATATAACAGCTTTTGCAGGAACAACTGGCCCTGGACTTGTTGGTTGTTTACTTGTTGGTTTAAATGCCGCAAAAACACTTGCTCTAGTACACGATAAACCTTTTATTGGCGTAAACCATTTAAAAGCTCACATTTGTGCAAATTATATTGATACGGACTTAAAACCACCATACATGGCTCTTTTAATAAGTGGTGGACACACTCAAATTATTGAAGTTAAATCACACAAAGACATCAACATTATTGGTGAAACCATTGATGATGCGGTAGGAGAAGCCTTCGACAAAGTTGCAAGACTTTTAGGTCTTCCGTACCCAGGGGGTGTAAAATTAGACAAAATGGCGCAACAAGGCAATCCTAATGCCTTCCACTTCCCAATTTCTAAAGTTGACGGTTATGATTTCAGTTTTAGCGGACTTAAAACAGCAGCATTAAGACAAATTAAAGCTCTTGAAGGTCAAAATTTTTCTAAAGAAGATTTTTGTGCATCTTTCCAAAATTGCATTGCTCAAACTCTACTTAAAAAAGTTAAATCAGCACTTGTTGAATATCCATACAAACAAGTGGTTTTAGCGGGTGGTGTTGCAGCAAATTCAGAGATAAGAAAAGTATTTTTAAACCTTGAAAACGAAGGTTACAAAACATTTATTCCACAATTGAAATATTGCACAGATAATGCCTCAATGGTAGCATCTTGCGCATATTTCTTTGAAGATGTTCTTGATAACATAGATGTAGAAGTTTTTTCACGTTTTAAACATTAATCAATGAGGACTTTATGAAAAAGTTTTTAACTATTTTTTCTGTAACTATAATTAGTTTAATTTCATTATTATATTTGGCTTTTCTATTTGTTTTACCAAATTGCGTTGATTTGAACAAATATGAGCCACAAATTAAAAAAGCTGTTTATGATAGCACTGGTTTTATCGTAAACACAGAAGATATCAAACTTTCAACTGGTTGGAATTTCTCCGCAGGTCTAAAAGCCGGTAGAATTGATATTCTTTATCCAAATAATGAAAAATTCTTTCAATTGAAAAATGCTGATGTTAAATTATCACTTCTTCCACTTTTGACAAAAAACATCATTATTGATTCTGTTTCAGCTGACAATATTATTTTGAGAATGAAAATAGAAAAAGACGGAAGTTTTTATATAGAACAATTTTTGAAAAAAGATGAAAACAAAGAAAATACAGAAGAAGTTACAACAGAACTACCTTTTGGATTGAAGTTTTCAGACATCATGCCTGTAATACATGTAAAAAAATATTCAATTTCATTGGTTGATTCTCAAACAAATAAATTTTACACTCTTGCAGGTGATACATTTAAAATTTCTAACTTTGTCCTAAACGATAAAATAAAAATTTCTGCAATCGGTAAAGTTCTTTTAGATAAAGAAGAACATGTAAACTATGATATCAACCTATTTTCAAAGGTTATGCCAACTTTTGAAACAACAGAAACTACAAATAATTCTCAAGAAAAAGTTGATATTTTATACTACTTAAAAGCCCTAAAAACAATTAATTTAATGGCAAATATTAAAGCTGATTTAAAATTAACTGGTGATATTGATGATATAAAAACAGATGGAACTCTTGATATCACTAATTTATCTTTAAAAGTTAAGGGGTCACAGTTGCCTCAAAGCTATATCAAAACAGCTTTTTCTGGCAACAAGATTTCTATTGATTCAAACTTAAACACAAGTAAAACAGAAAACATCAATGTTCACGGGTATTATAAATATGGCAAAAACCAATACATTGATTTGACAACAAAATCCGATAAAATTTCTTTATCAAATATGTTTGATATTGTAAGTTCATTTTTACCAATCTTTGGAATGAACGATATTAAAGGAATTTCAGCAGATGGTTCACTAAGAGCTAATTTTAATATTCAAAGTGATTTCAAAAAAATTAATTCAAACGGATATTTAAAAGTTGATAATGCAAATGTTTTCTACAAATTATTCAATATTTCTGTAAAAAACATTAATTCTGATATAGATTTTTCAAGAAACCAAATCGATATTAGAAAAGCTTCAGCCTTCGTAAATGGTGCACCAATTTCACTTACTGGTGCAATCAATTCTAACGCTTATGCAAACCTAAATCTAAAAGCCGATAGACTTTCTCTTAAAGGTTTAATGGCAACATTTGGTATGCTAAATGTACTAAAAGACAACAATATCAATTCTGGTATCGTTACTATTGACGGCAAACTAAAAGGTAATCTTTTAAAAACAAAACCTCAAATTAACGTTCTTCTTGAAAGCATAAATCTTTATAACAAACCTATGAAAACTAGTGTTATATTAACTAAAGGTTCTTCTGATATAACATTTACTAAAGATAACAAACTTGACGGCAAAGTTTTAGTAACAGGTTTGAGAATTAAATCTTCAGATTTTGGAAATTATTCTCTTCCTTCTACAAAGCTATCTTTCGATAATAAAAATTTCTATATTCAACCTTCAGCTATTTTCTTCAATAATTCAAAAATTGATTTTAAAGGAAAAGTTTCAAATTACGCTGATAAGAAAAACAATAATGTTGATATAGAAGTTTATGGTTTAATCTGGGGAAAAGACCTTAAAACACTTGTTCCAAAAGAATTTAGAAAAGATATTTCTGCCTCTGGTAAAATCCCTATGATTTTAAAAGTCAAAGGTAATCTTGAGTCTCAAACAATCACTGCACAAGCTCTTGCGAATGCAAATAACTATATTTCATACGGAACAGTAAGTTCTCTATTAAATAAAACAACTCTTTTAAATGCTTCAATGAATTTAGCTAATAATAACCTAAAAATCAATGATTTGAGTTTAAATGCGTTGAATACAAATAGAGGTTTGACAGAAAACTTTAATGCTAATATGAGCGGTTCAACTAAAATCGCCTCTGTTACAGGTGGAATTAGTAATCTTCAAAACAAATTCCCTTATATTAACAGTTTAAAAGTTAGTATGCCAAATTCACTTATCATTTCTATACCAAGCCTAAAAGGTTCTAAATTACAGGTTATTGGTAATATGAATGTTCACGGAAGTGCAAAAAGTCCTTCTATAATTGGTCAAATTTCTATACCAAAAGCAACCTTCCCAACGCTAAAAACAAACGTTAAAAACTTAAATGTAAACGTTAATAAAAGTACAATCACTGCATCTTGCCCATATCTAACAGTTTCTGATTCAAATATGGGATTTACAACAAATATAGATAATAACTTTAGCAAGGGTATCAGAATTAAATCAATGAATTTAGATGCTCAAAAAATTAACCTTGATACATTGTTGGTTGCTTTATCAAACTTACCTCAAAACTCAGTAGGACAAGGTACAGATTTAGGCGTAACATTGGCAAATGGTAAAGGTAAAATTGCCCTATTTTCTCTTGGTGGCTTAAAAGCCTCTGATGTTACTTCTAACTTTGTAATCAACGATAATTCACTTAAACTAAATAACATTATTGGTTATTCTTATGGTGGTAAAATCGCCGGCAATGCTTCATACAACATGGTTTTCGGTAATCTTAAACTTGATATGCAAGGTAGAGGTTTGAGTTCAGAACCAGCATTGAGAGATTTTACCGGCATCGGAAATCTTATCAACGGTAAAATGGATTTTGATGCAAATAACATCAAGCTTATCGCCGGTACAGAATCTCAAATGATGCAATCACTTCGAGGTAATACAACATTTATCGTTTCTAACGGTCAAATGGGTACTTTAGGTAAATTAGAAAACCTTCTTTACGCTCAAAATATTCTTGGTAATAATTTACTTAAAAACTCTCTTGGTTCAATTACTAAGGCTGTTTCTATTAAGAAAACAGGTGATTTTAAATATATTAAAGGTAAAATGAACTTCTCTAGCGGTTGGGCAAATATCAGCACTGTTCAAACATCAGGTCCAGCAATGAGTTTGTACATCACTGGTAGCTATAATCTTTTAAATAACAACATTAGAGCAACAATGCTTGGCAGACTTTCTAATGACGTTGTAGAAGTTTTAGGACCAGTTGGCGAATTCTCATTCAACAAACTTCTTTCATACATTCCAAGATATGGAAGCATAACATCTGGTGTTATTAATCAAATGACAACAAATCCTTATGGTGAAAATGTTTCTATGTTGCCTGATTTAAGCCCAAAACAAACTGGCGCAACAAAAGAATTTAAAGTTATCTTGAATGGTAGCGTTAATTCTACAAAAGCTATTAAATCATTCAAATGGCTTTCTAATCCAACAGTTACACCTTCAACAAATGGTTCAAGCAGTTCAAGTACTGGTTCTTCAACTACTAACAGTAGTTCAAGTTCAACAACACAACCTTCTCAAACAACAAATAGAACTTATACACCACCTACTGCAAACGAAATGCAAGATGCAGTAAGAAACAAAACATCTGATACAATAAATAGAATTTTATCACCAAAATCATCTCAACCAGCATCTTCAACTGGTGTGGCTGATTTTATTAATAATCTTCCAGATTTACCACAATAAGCCAGAGCAAAGCAATGAGCGTAGCGAAAGGTGAACAAATTTTACGCATAAAAAAACACTTGATATAAACTCAAGTGTTTTTTGTTTTATATTAAACTTTACGTTTTCTAGCTGCTTCAGATTTTCTTTTTCTTTTTACGCTAGGTTTTTCGTATCTTTCACGTTTTTTTACTTCAGATAAAACGCCTGCTTTTTGAATTTTTTTCTTAAATCTTCTTAAAGCACTTTCAATACTTTCGTTTTCACCTACTTTAATTTCTGGCATTTAGTTTTTCACCACCTTTAGTCCTATCTGTGCAGGACTATAGTAGCATAAGCATGCTTAAAAATCAATAGGTTTGATTGCCAAATCTATTTTGCTTTATAGCGCCCCACGCTCTTATATTACCTGACTCGTATTTTATTAGATAATAACCTTTGTCTATTATCCATTCAATCGTCGCTTCTGTGTATAAAAACTTTTCGTTTTCTGGATTCATTCCGGAACGCACTAATTTATCTTTTTTCTTTTTTATTAACCTCTTTTTTCTAAATTCAAACCACTTTGGAGTCTTGATTTTGCCTTCATAATACGCTTGAGTATCCTCCATTTCGTAATCAACTTTGAAGGCAGGAATTTTTACTAATATACGTTTACTTTGCATAATTAGCAAGAAATTCATGTCATCACTCAAAGCTAATTCATAATGCCCAGGAGGAACAATAACATCTCCGTCCTCATTATAAATTGCATCAATAATTGTTAATGTTGGAGTTTTTATTGAAGGTTGAGCATATCTAACGTGGCTCTTATCAGAATCGTCTAATCCAGACGGATAAACCATTCTTTTCGTATCTGGTAAAACATCATCTGGATTTATATTAAAAGGAACATAATCCATTTATACCCTCTCTAAAAGATTTTTTATTGATGCTTGAACTTCCGCAAAGCTTTTACCTAAAGCTTCTTTTTGTCCTATAAATATTAATGACATAGCTTCGTTTGAATTTCCAAGATTATTTTCTTTCATTAATAATCTGTAGCTTTCTCTCATTAATCTTTTTAATCTATTTCTTTTAACAGCTCTGTTGTGAGTTTTTTTACTCACGACAAAACCCACCTTTGTAGGTGAGTCGTCACACTTTTTCTTTCCAACAAAAAGTACTATTCCATTTTTATAAAAGGAATTTTTAATTCTGTAAGTGGCTGTAAATGCAGACTTTTTTTTAAGTCTATATTGTTTACTAAGCACGTTCTTTAGCTGTAATAGCGATTTGGTGTCTACCTTTAGCTCTTCTTCTGTTTAAAACTTCTTGTCCGCCTGGAGTAGCCATTCTTGCTCTGAATCCACTAACTTTTTGTCTTTTAGCTTTTGTACCTTCTAGTGTGCGTTTCATGATATTTTCCTTTTTGTTTATATTTATATTATTATCATTATGTTAAATAAAAAATAAAAATTAGTCAATGGGGGTAAAAGCATGAATAAACTAGGTTTTATAGGTTGTGGAGAAATGGCAAGCGCAATTATTAAAGGTCTTCTAAAATCAGGTTTTATGAATGTTACAGACATTTTTGCCTCTACTCGTACTGATAAATCCGCTTCTGATAGAAGTAAAGTTTTAAAAATAACTGTTATTCCTAATAACAAAACTATTGCAAAAAATTCAGAAATGATTGTTCTTGCAACAAAACCTAATCAGATTGAAAATGTTTTAAACGAAATAAAAGAAGAAATTAATGGAAAATTAGTAATTTCTATTGCTGCAGGAGTTAAAACATCAAAAATTGAAAATATTGTTGATAAATCTCCAGTAATAAGAGTTATGCCAAATACTCCAATGCTAGTTGGTGAAGGAATGTGTGGAATTTGTTTGGGTAAACTTGCCACAGAAAAAGAAGAAAAATTTGTTACAGAAATGTTATCACAAGTTGGAAAAGTTATAACAGTACCAGAAAATCAAATCGATATCGTAACAGCAATTTCTGGCTCTGGCCCAGCATTTTTCTATCAAATATTTGAAGATATGGCTCAAGCTGGTGTGAAACTTGGAATGGATTATGAAAAAGCTCTTATGTTAGCAATTCAAACAGGAATTGGCTCTGCTAAAATGACTCTTAATAGAACTCAAACTGTTCCAGAACTTGTTGCAAGCGTAGCTACAAAAGGTGGTTGCACAGAAGTTGGCGTTAATACAATGAAGGAATTGAATAGTTCAAAATTGTTTGAAGAAATTATTAAAAATACAGCTCAAAAAGCTTCTGATTTGGGATAAAATGGTGTGTTAGACTTTAGTGAGTTGTGAATAGATAGACAAGAAAGGCGAAGCCGAAGGCTTCGCCATTAAATATTGTCATGCTGAACTTGTTTCAGCATCTTACCAACTTTAAATAGATAATTTCAATGTTAATACATTCTTAAATCAATTTACACACTTATATCTGGTAAGATTCTGAACATACTAGACCAACTAAATTACACACCAAGCACGCTTCAGAATGACATGAAAGGTATGGCAAGGTTTGTAATGACATGAAAATCTGTAGGTCGGGTTCGACAATTTCATCGAACCCGACAAAAAACAGAGAGGCGAAGCCTACGGCTTCGCCTCTCTTGTCCTTGTAAGTTTATTAGGAAGCACAAACTTACAATTATTAAGCTTTTCTTTCTTCAAGTGCTTTTTTGAATTCTGTTTTTGAAAAATCAACACCTGCAGCATCACCAATTTTGTTAGCATTTGTATATGTTTTTGTTATATTTTTTCTTTCCATTGCATCTAAAACACCATTAATATCTTCTGATTTTACTGTGCTTGCAATTTTTGTGAAAATATTTGATGTTTTTACATTTTCATTTTTTGTATTTTCTGTAAAAGTTTCTGATGGAACATAAGTTGAAGTTGTTGTATTTGCACTATTAGTTCTTGTTGAACTTGGAACATATTCTTGAGCAGATGAATTAGAAACTACAGAAGAAGTTGTTGCAAAGAAGTTATTTGAAGACTTTGTTGAACTTACAAAGTTATTTTGAATAGTTTTATTTGAATTTATTGTTTTATTTGAATTTATTGTTTTGTTTTTGTTTGCAGAATTGTCATTTGATGAAACATTATTTTTTCCTAAAAAGCGTGAATAGTAGAAATTATTATGTAATTTGTCATAAATCTCTTCATCTCTGCTCCAACCAGTACCTCTGCCCATTTTAAAAGTATCTTGAATATGTTCATTATCTTTTGTTTGGTTAAAGTAGAAAGGATTATCACTAGAGCCTAAAAATGTACCAACATATTTAATTTCAGTATTTGCAAGATTATTGCATAATTTCTCTAAAGTTGTAGAGTTACCATCTTCAGAGCCAATTGAAGACATAAAATTGCTTAGTAATTCATCAATTTTATTATCGTCATTTATATAAGTTTCCAAATCATTGATAAAATTATGCCATTTTGGAAAACCCTCAGTACCAACATCTATTTTTCCGCTCTTGTTAAGACCAAATAGTTTTAAAATGTCGTTTTGAGTATATTGAGTTGCTAAAGTTCCATTATAACCTAATAATTTATTTCCAACTTCTACTCTTTGCATACTTTCTTTTTGGTCTATTACTGTACTATGTAAAAAGGCTTTCATAGTTTCTTTAGCATTTTTTGCTAAAGTAATTTTACCATTTTTATCAACATTAACTAAACCTAGAATCGGATTTGTAGATCCAATATATTTAGAATATGGATTGTATTCTTCACCTTTATTGTTTTGGATTTCAGCAGCAATTCCTTGTTGAACAATTGACCAATTTGTTTTTCTTACATCAAATATTTCTGGTTCTTTAGTTTCTTCTTTTTTATCAGCATTGTTAGTATTATTAACACCATTTACAAAATCGTCAATAAATTTAGTTAAAGAGCTAAAAAATTTATCTGCAACAGAAGATTTTCCACCTTCCATTTCCTCAACATATTTGTCAAAAGAAGAAGAATCGACTTTTGATAAAACAACTTCATCAACCATTTTTTTTATAGCTTCTGTATCACCATTTTTAGCATATTCAGTAAGCTTTTTAGCAATTTCTTCTTTGTATTGATTGTAATTAGTATATGATTGATTGTTATTTGAAACTTGCATCTTTTTTCCTAATTTACATTTCCCTAACAAGTTTCATGTCGGCATATTTAACCTATATCTTTAGTTAAAAATACTCTTTCCATCATATCATATCATATCATATCGTGCATTATAATTGAGTTTTAGCCATTTTTAATTTATATTTACAATTGTTTACAATCGAGAATATGTTTAAATTTGACCAACTATAATTGGTCAAAACTTGTAGGACGGGAATCTGAATTGAGCATTTTATTAAAAAATAATCGTTATTCTTTCCCACCTTTATTATTGGTGGGAAAATTTCACAAACTTTAATATTACTTTAAATTTTGTATTAAATTCCCACCCTACTTTTCTTCAATTTGTACCCTCACCGATTTTTTATGTACTCATAAATTCGTGCAAAAAAATCTCCTCTCCTCGAAGGGGAGAGGGGAAATATAAAATGTAGGTCGGGTTCGACAATCTCATTGAACCCGACAAAAGACAGAGGCGAAGCCGTAGGCTTCGCCTCTTAGTAATTTTTGTTGTTGGGCTGAAAGCCCAACCTACTTTTTTAATTTATTTCAAAAGTTCTTCTTCAAGTGGTGAAACAACTACGCCATTTAGAGTTTTGCTTACTTCTCTCAATTCTTTTGCAATTGTTTCGTTTGCATCTGTCCATACAAAATATTTATTGATAAAGTTTTCAGCTGTTTTGAAATCACCTGACAATTGAACTTCAATAATTTCTGTCAACATTTTTCTTGCTGTTGGAACCATTTTTTCTATATCAATTTCAATTTTACCTTCATCATTAACCTTGATAGCACCTTCATTTATAAAGTAATTAGCTTGCATTACTGTACGAACTCTGTGAGCTTGGTTCATTGTAGGTTTTGATTTTAAGAATGAATTTGTACCAAAGTTTACAACAATTTGAACTTTTTGGTCTTCTGTGTACATGCCAGCTTTTACCAAATCATCTAAGAAAGACAAAGAACCCATATCAGCTTTGTTTTCTTCAATGATGTTTCTGTATTTTCCTAAACCTTCATCCCCTTCTTTTGGTCCAAGTGAATGAGCATTTTCATGTCCTATTGTAAACCAATGGTCAGCTTCTTCGTTGTATAATTTGTGAAATTTTTTATCCAAAATAGCATCTAATCTTTTTTGAATTTTTTCTGGTTGAGAAGTAACTCTGATTTGTCTATGATAAACGTTTCTTCTGCCACCACCAATTGTTAGTGATAATTTATCACCATTTGGTAAATTTTCAGCTAAAGTTACTCCACCTCTATATGAACCACCATCGCCTGTAAGTGAAATCAAATCAACATCAACCATTGTTTGTTTAGCATCACCGTCTGCTGAAATAACTTGTTTATATTTATCAGCCAAAGGCATTTTTTCAGCTAACATTGGTAAATATTTTTTGATAGCTAACAAATCTTCCGTACCTTTTTTATTAACAATACCGACACGACAACCTAATGAATCTTTTGATTGTGGAACGATTTCAGCTTTGTTTAAAAGTTCCATTAATTTTTCGTTTTCCATAACAAAACCAGTCATTCTGTCTGCATATTGTTCACGAGTAATTGTGTATTCAAGAGGTGTGTCTTGAAGTTCTGCCCATTTTTTATCTGCATAAGCATCTAACATAGGATCGGCTTCACGCAACGCTTTTGCTTGAAGTTTTAAATATTCGTTAAAATCAGCATTTGTAGAAACTTCTGATGCTTTTTCTAATTCGTCAGCCATTTGAGTAAATTCTTTTTTGAATTTGTCGCAATAATCAACAGCTTTTAATTTGTCTCCATCACGTTCTACAATTGAACGTTGATTTAAAATTTTTGCAACTTCTTCTTTTTCACCGTTTTCTAACATTTTGATTAATATATTACAGAATTCATCTTTGTCTAAATCAGCTGGATAAAATGCTTTTCCAGCTCTTTCTTCTTGACCTTTTGCAAGAGTAACCATATTTGACATCATATCAATACCAGAAATACCTTTTTGAGCATTAAATAATTTTAATGATAATTCTGCATCTTTGTTACCTTTTGCAATTTCTTCTTCTAGAAATTTTTTGAATGGAATATTATTTTCATTATCCATTTTCATAAAAACTTCATCAATAATTTGAGCTGTTTTTACTAAATGTTTAACAGCTTCTTTGTCGCCTTCTGCAAGGTCTAAATATTCTTTCGCATCAGGTTTTAATAAAACTTTTGGTGCTAAATATTCTTTATCAGTTCTTTTTTCTAATTCTTCTCTTGATAAATTTAATTCAAAAATTGTAGTCATTTTTTATCCTTCTTTTTTAATTAATACCTTAATTTGCGTACTCATTGTACTACATTTTTGAAGTTTTTTCAATTTTTAGCCCTATTAACTAATTTAATTTTTCCTAATTTCATTCTTTAATTTCAATAAAAGGAGAAAATTATGATAAATTTATACTACCTATCTACTTGCCCTTATTGCAAAAAAGTCATCGATTTTTTAGACAGCAGTAATATTGAATACAGATTATTAGACATAAATGAACAAGAAAATTTCAACAAACTAATGAAAATTGGTAAAAAACGTCAAGTACCTTTCATAGTTGACACAAACACTGGTAACGTAATGTACGAAAGTGCTGATATAATTGACTATTTATCTAAAGAGTATCTATAATTTTTCCGTTATCAATTTTGAAAATTTTGACATCTTTCAAAAATTCTTCGTCAAAAAGTAAAGTATCAACAGAAGTTATAACTGTTTGAATATTTTCACCTATAGAATTTAGCAAAAAATTTTGTCTTAAATCATCTAGTTCTGCTAAAACATCATCAAGTAAAAGAATTGGTGTTTCTCCAATTTTATCTTTTAAAATATCAAGTTCTGCCATTTTTAAAGACAAAACAATCGTTCTTTGTTGACCTTGTGATGCATATTTTATAGCTTCTGTATCATTTATATAAAAGCTTATATCATCACGATGAGGTCCAATTACTGATTGAAATTTTCTTTTTTCAATTTCTTTATTTTCATCTAACGCTTTTCTAAAATTTTCAGCTGTTTCTTCAATATTTTCACCTGTTTCAAAAGTTGAAACATAATATAATTTTAAATTTTCGCCTTCTGAAATATTTGAATGTTTTTCTTTTGCAATATTTTCAATTTCTTTTATAAATTTTTTTCTCAAAAATACAATATTACTGCCTGTTATAGCCAATTGTTCATTATAAACATCAAGCAAAGTATCATTAAATTTTTCATCTTTTAAAAGATTATTTTTTTGAACTCTTATTTTCTCATATTTAGATAATTTTTCATCATATATAGGATAAATTTGTGAAATAGCTCTATCTAGCCAATCACGTCTATCTTGAGGTGCACCTCTTAAAAGCAATAAATCATTTGTTGAAAAAAGAACAGTCTTTATAATATTTTTGAAATTTTTCGGAGTCGTTTTCAAGTTATTAACTTTTAACTCTTTTTTCTTTTCGTCATTGAATTTTATACTCAAATCAATATCTGTATTATTTTTATCCAATACAGAACTTATTTCCATATTTGATGTATTAAATTTTAGAAGTTCAATATTATTAGAAGTTCTTGTTGATTTAAGATGAGATAAAAAATAAATACTTTCTAAAATATTAGTTTTACCTTGAGCATTTTTACCAATTATCAAATTCTTACCGCTATTAAGTTCTAGCGATTCATCTGAATAATTTCTATAATTTTTTAGTACCAAATTTTTTAATCTCATAAACACATTATACAAAAAGTAAAAAACTATGTAAAAAACTCAAAATTTTTTACATTAATTATTGGTTATTTTACTTTTTCTACATTTTACTATTTTTTACTACAACTTTTTTACAATTTTATTTACCTATAAAACATAATAAAATCAATACTTATAGTCAGTTTTTTACAAAAAGCCTTCATCTACTATGACCATGAACTTTAATATACTTTTTTATATTATTTTACTTATTATAATAATGAAAAAAGTTTTTGAAATTTTGATTAATTAATATTAAAATTTCATGCCAATAAATCACTTAAGATATTGTTTTTGGTATAATGAATAAAAAAAGATTTAGGGGTAGCTGAAAATGAAATTCGTAGTAAAAAAAGATGAATTCTTAAATGGAATTAGAATAGTATCTGGTGTTGCAACAATGAAAAATGTTCAACCAGTTCTTGCAAATATATTAATTGAAGCAGATAGCAAAAATGTTATTAAATTAACAGCAACAGATTTAGATTTGACGATATCAACAGAAGTTGATGCGCAAATAGAGGTTGAAGGTTCAATCACTTTACCTTCTAAAAAATTGAATGACATCTTTACAAGATTATCAGAAAATTTGGTAACTTTTGAACTAAACGAAGAAACAAATATTGTTGAAATTAGTACAAAAAATACAAAATTTGAAATCATCGGTATTTCAGCATCAGAATTCCCAAAAGTAACTGAAAATGTAAGTTTAGAAAACGGTATTGATATCGATTTTAAACAATTTACAAGAGCTATTAAACAAGCTGGTTTTGCAGCTGCATCTTATGAAACAACAGGTCCTTTATCAGGTGTTGTTTGTGATATTAAAGAAGAAATTCTTGAAATTGCTTCAACTGACGGTAACAGACTTGCAAGAGTTAGAGAAAAAATTGATAATATCGAAAAGAAAACTAGTCAATTAATTATTCCTTCTAGAACTCTTCAAGAAGTTTTAAAAATCAGCGGTTTTGTTGAAGATGAAAAAATTAAAATTTACACAGAAAAAACAAAACTTGCTATCAAAACATCAAAAACATTAATGATTTCAAAAATTATTGAAGGTCATTATCCTGATTATAATAAATTAATCCCAGAAACAAGTCCAAAAACAGCTACAGTAAACAGAAATGAATTAATAAGTGCTCTTGAACTTATTTCTGTTATGGTTAATGAAAAAACTTGTATCATTAAATTTGAATTTACAGAAAATAAATTGGAAGTTAAAGCCGATACTCCAGACGGTGGTAAAGGTAAAAAAGACTTAGATATTGAATACAAAGACGAAGATTTAGTTATTGCATTCAATTACAAATATGTTTTAGACGGTCTAAAAAATATGGAAGATGAAAAAGTGTTAATTGGTTTAAACACAAAAGCTTCTCCAACAGTATTTAGACCAGACAGTGAAAACGACTATATTTCACTTGTAATGCCTGTTCAAATAAGATAATTTATCTTTGACACTGCATTAAAAATATTGTATAATTATAAGACTCACCCAAAATTAGTTAAAGGTTTTTTATCTTTAATTTGTTTAGAGTCGAAATATTAAAAACTTAAAAAAAAAGACTATCAGACTAGGAGATTTGTTCATGCAAAACGTATTAAAAAGAAACGGTAAAATGGAAGAATTTAATTCTTCTAAAATAGAAAACGCTATCATAAAAGCTGGTGCTGTAACTAACGAAATTGATGAAAATGCTGCAAAAGATTTAACAAGAAATGTTATCAGAATTGTTAAAGATTTTGTAAGAAGCAAAGAATCAAATTTAAAATCACCAACAATTGAAGAAATTCAAGATATCGTTGAACAAGTTCTATTATCTTCAAAATATAAAAGCACTGCAAAAGCATACATTTTATACAGAGAACAACATAAAAAAATTAGAGAGTTTGTTGAAAGTGCATCAGTTAATATGATTGATGATTACTTAAAACAACTTGACTGGAAAGTTAATGAAAACTCAAACATGGGTTATTCAATTCAAGGTTTGAACAACTATCTTGCATCAAATCTATGTACACAATATTGGTTAGAAAAAATTTATCCAGAAAACATTAAAAATGCTCACAAATCTGGTTCTATCCATATTCATGACCTTAACTTAATCGCTGCATATTGCGTAGGTTGGGACTTAAAAGACTTATTAATGGAAGGTTTTAAAGGTGTAAAAGGAAAAGTTGCATCTGCTCCTCCAAAACATTTAAGAACAGCTTTAGGTCAAATCGTAAACTTTATGTACACTTTACAAGGTGAATCAGCTGGTGCTCAAGCATTTTCAAACTTTGATACATTGCTTGCTCCATTTGTAAGATATGATAAATTGAATTACGAACAAGTTCACCAAGCAATGCAAGAATTTGTATTTAACATGAACGTACCTACTCGTGTAGGTTTCCAAACTCCATTCTCAAATATCACAATGGATTTAACTGTACCAAGTTATTACAAAGATCAATGTGTAATTATTGGTGGCGAAATTATGGAAGAAACTTACGGTGAATTCCAAGAAGAAATGAATATGATTAACAGAGCATTCTTTGATGTAATGATGAAAGGTGATGCTTCAGGTCGTGTATTCACATTCCCAATTCCAACATACAATATTACAAAAGATTTTGATTGGGATAACAAAGATTTAGACGGTTTATGGGAAATCACTGCAAAATATGGTATTCCAAACTTCTCAAACTTTGTAAATTCAGACCTTAACCCAGAAGATGCACGTTCTATGTGTTGTCGTTTAAGAATTGATAACAGACAATTAGCATACAGAGGTGGCGGTTTATTCGGTTCAAATCCATTGACTGGTTCAATTGGTGTTGTAACAATCAACTTACCTCAAATCGGCTATCAAGCTAACAATGAAGAAGAATTCTTCAAAATGTTATCAGATAGAATGTTATTAGCTAAAGAATCTCTTGAAATTAAGAGAAAATTAGTTGAAAAATTTACAGATAGCAACTTGTATCCATATACTAAATACTATTTGAGAGATATTTATGCAAGATTTAAACAATACTGGAAAAACCACTTCTCAACAATCGGTTTAATAGGTATGAACGAAGCTTGTATGAACTTATTCGGTGAAAACATCACAACTGAAAAAGGACATGATTTCGCAATAAGAGTTATGGACTTTATGAGAGATGAAATTACTAAATATCAAGAAGAAACAGGTAATAACTACAATTTAGAAGCTACACCTGCAGAAGGTACAACTTACAGACTTGCTAGAATGGATAAAGAAAATTATCCAGAAATTATTACAGCAAATGATGCGGGTGAACCTTATTACACAAATTCAACTCACGTACCTGTAAATTACACAGATGACGTATTTGAATTACTTGATTTACAAGATGATTTGCAAACTAAATATACAGGTGGTACAACAGTTCACGTATTTGCTGGAGAAAGATGCCACAATAACGAAACAATGAAAAACTTCGTTAGAAAAGTATGTGAAAACTACAAACTTCCATATTTCACATTCTCTCCAACATTCAGTGTTTGTCCAAATCACGGCTATGTAGCTGGTGAACACGAAACTTGTCCAACTTGTGGTGAAGAATGCGAAATTTATTCTAGAGTTGTAGGTTTTATCAGACCTGTAAAACAATGGAATAAAGGTAAAAAAGCAGAATTCAAAAACAGAAAAACTTACAATGTTGCACAAAAGTTAGAAAGAAATACGGAAAAAGAAGTATGTCTTTCAAACTAGCAGGATTGCAAAAAACAACATTTATCGATTATCCAGAAAAAATCGCATGTATTGTTTTTACGCAGGGTTGTAATTTTAGATGTGGATATTGCCACAATCCAGAATTATTTGAAAATAAAGAGCCTCTAATATCTTTAGAGGCTTTCTTTGAATTTTTAAAAAAAAGACAGGGTAAACTTGATGGAGTTGTTGTAACTGGTGGTGAACCTACTTTACAAAAAGATTTGAAAGAATTTATAAAAAATATAAAAGAGTTAGGTTTTGCTGTTAAATTAGATACAAACGGTACAAATCCACAAATTTTAGAAGAGCTTATTAATGAAAAACTTTTAGATTATATTGCAATGGATATAAAAGCACCGATTGATAAATATGAATTTATCGTAAATTGTAATGTGAATATAGAAAATATTAGAAAAAGTATTAATTTAATTAAGAATAGTGGTGTTGATTATGAATTTAGAACTACTGTTTTAAAATCACAACTTTCTTATGACGATTTTGAAAAAATAGGTGAAATGATTTCTGGCGCTAAAAGATATTATTTGCAGAAATTTATTGCATCAAAAATTTTAGATGAAAATTTAATTAACGAAAAAACATACTCTGATGAAGAGTTTGAGGAAATTAAAAATATTTTGAAAAAGAATATTGGTTTTGTTGATGTAAGATAAAGGGGCAAATTTAATAAATTTGTTGAATGTTATAAACAGTTTTTGTCATACCTTTTGTGTCATTCTGAAGCATGCTTGGTGAATGTTCGAAAAGTTCTAATATATTCAGAATCTGACCAACGACCGTATTATCCATTTATCAACCTCAGATTCCGTGTCAAGCAAGGAATGACAACAATAGTGTCATTGCGAGCAATAGAGAATCAATCTAAATAAATATCTAAAAGATAAAAAAGTAGGGTGCAATAAATTGCACCAAAATTTGTATGTGCAAATGTCAAACAATAAAAAAAACAAATGGATTGCTTCGTCATTATATTCCTCGCAATGGCGTATTTAAAGTAGGTTGGACAAATTTGTTTAATAGATAAAAAATAGTTTTACTGAAATATTAAATTTTGTAAATATAAGTAAAAATATTTAAAGTTAAAAAAAAATATACCGATAAATAATTATGTGTTATTAGAAAGAGGTATGCAATGACTACTGTTAACAATCAACAAGTTAATTTTTTGAAATTAACACAAATAAGTAGAAAAAATATTGATAATGGTAAAAATACTGTTAACAACAATATATTTAATAGTAGTACAATTTTAAAATCAGATGATAATGAAAAAGTTAAATACGAAATAGAAGGAGATTTTAATTTAAAAGATTTAAATGAAATAGATGATGTAAATTTAAAAAAGGAAGCTGAAGCTAAATTAAGTAATATATATAAAAGAGCAGAGTCAGAAGCAAAAGCTATAAATGATAAAATGGAAAAGATTTTAGAAACCTCTGAAAAAGAAATAAAAGAAAAAACAGAAAATATTGAAAAATCTTCAAAAAAAATTGATGAACTTTTTGATAAACAAAAAAGAGGAAAAATAACAGAAGATGAAAAAAAAGAATTAAGTGAATTTATAAAAAATCATGCAAATTCTATATTATCAATAAAAAAATATTTAGAAAATGACAAAAAAATAGAGCAAATGGGAAATTTGCGAAATAATTTTGATAACAAATATAATTATGCTTCTACAGAAAATCACCAAATACTTGATAATTTATCAAAAAATCAAGGAGATAATGTTGGTTGGTCAGATGATGCTGCAGCATTAAATAATAAATATAATTTTTATGATATTTCAAATAAATTAGCAAAAAATATAGATAAAATAATGAAAGATAATAACGAGTTATATAGAAATAATAAAACTTATGCAGAATCATTTAAATCAAAACTAACTGGTACAGAATATTTCAAAAAATATTTTGAAGATAGTGAAGATTTAAATAAAATTTGTCAACAACCTGTATAAAGATATTTTTAAAAATTAATTTCCAAAATAATTTTTTAAATCTACTGTTAAATTAGCATTTTTACAAAGTTTTTTAAGTTTTGAGATTGCTCTGTTTTCGATTTGTCTTATTCTTTCTCTAGAAACTCCATATTGTGAGCCGATTTCATCAAGTGTTTTCTTTTCACCGTTATTATCCAATCCATAACGAAGAATTAAGATATCTCTTTCTTTTGGGCTTAATTGTTTTAACATTCTTTGAATATCTTCAAACAAGTTTTCTTGAGAAACTCTTTCTGCTGGTGCAATTGTTGTTTCGTCTACAATATAATCAGCAATTTTTGTTGAATCTTCTTTTTGATTTGCTGGAGTTTCAATACTAATTGTTGATTGAGCTGATTTAATTATTGATGTCAATTTTGATACGCTCAAACCTAATTTATAAGCAACTTCTTGTTTTGTAGGAGTTCTTCCTAACTCTGTTGTTAAATCAATTGTAGCTTTTCTGATTTTACCTAGTGATTCAATCATGTGAATAGGTAATCTGATAACTCTGGCTTTATCAGCAATAGCACGAGTTATTGATTGTTGAATCCACCAAGTTGCATAAGTTGAAAATTTATATCCTTTTTCGTAATCAAATCTTTCTGCTGCTTTCATTAAGCCGATGTTTCCTTCTTGAATTAAATCAAGGAATGAAAGACCTCTACCTATATATTTTTTTGCAATACTTACAACAAGTCTAAGGTTAGCATTAACCAAAGTACTTTTTGCGATTTCACTATTATTTTCTTTAATTTGTTTTGCAATCTTAACTTCTTCTTCGTGTGAAAGAAGAGGAATTTTACCAATTTGTTGAAGATAAATTTTAACAGAGTCATCAGTATTTACAGAAGAAATACTTTCTTGAACTTTAGGATCTTCAACAGAAGATAATAAGTCTTCGTCATCGTCGTCGTGTTCTTCTATTTTTGAAAAATCTACACCGTCTTCAGAAATTTCATCAGTATTAAAAAATAATTTTTCTTCTTTCATTTTTTATTTCTTTCTTGTTAGACTTTGACGAACGCTCTCAAATATAATAATACTTAAAGCGTTAGAAACGTTCAAAGAATTAAAGTTTTTTAACATAGGGATTTTAACTTTAAAATCTGCCAATTTTAAAATAGATTTTGAAACACCTGAATGTTCTGCACCCATAACGAGTACAAAATTCATATCATTATAATCTACATCGTAATAATTAT
>SAMEA104315432__coassemble_147_pt1 | contig 42751 bp, 43 predicted proteins | sample SAMEA104315432__metabat2_low_PE_018 | metagenome-assembled genome bin SAMEA104315432 (sample SAMEA104315432) | gut metagenome | biome: Monkey gut; feature: monkey-associated habitat; material: faeces | place: China | collected 2013
TTTTGAGTTGAAGTCATCGTTTCAAGTGCAAGTGTTTCTACTTCGTTTTTATCGTCTTTTGAATTTGTACTACTTGTTAATGCCATAATCGTTAATTCCTAATAAATGATGTTAATATTCTTGCAGCTTCAGCAGGATCAGCCATGATTGTTTCATTCAATTCAATTCTTGTCTTTTCAAGTTCTGGATCTAAGTGAGCTTCAATTGTTGGTAAAGATTCTGACAAGATAATATCTGGAATATCATCTTTGATTTCAGGTAATGTTGGTTCGATAACTTTTTGATTGTAAGTATCTTCTTTACCGTAAATTTTGCCAGCTTTTGACATAAGACTCTTGATAATGAACAACGCAGCTAAACCTAAGATTAGAATTACTAACAATGGTCCAAGTTTTGTTGTCATGTAATCAACTGTAGAATTTTTCTTGAATTCTTTCATAACTTCTGCTTGAGCAGCTTTTTCTTCAGCAAGTCCTTCAAATTGTAAGCTTGTAATTGTAATTACGTCGCCTCTTTCATAATCAGCACCTGCAGCTGACAATACTAAACCTTTTAACTCGTCTTTTTCTTTTTGAGTCAAAATTTTGTTTACAGCAACAGCAATTGTCATTCTCTTAACAGTTCCTGGTGCGTAAATAATTTGTTTAACTTCTTTTGAAACACTGTAATTTACAGCATTTTTTTCTTTAGAATAATTTAGATTTTTTCTATCAACATTTGCACCAGAAGGTGTTTGGTTAGGATTTTCGTAAGTTTCAATTTCGCTTTGAGAACTTGTAACAACACCTTGTGCATTGTCTGTTCCTACAGGAATATAGCTTTCAATAGTAGCCTTTGCACTGTTGAAATCAATATCTGCTGATACTTGAACATTTACGTTATCTTTACCTACGATTTTTTCTAAAACTTCTACAACTTTTTCTGATGTTTGTTTTTCAAGATTGCTTTTAAAGCTTTCCATATCATTAGAATTTTTACCATTTTCATCTGATAGACTGTTACCAGCTTGGTCAGTGATAAATACTCTATCCGGAGTCATTCTAGGTACAGAATAAGCTACTAAGTTTTTGATAGCCTTAACTTGAGAAGATTTCAATCTATACCCAGGTTTTAGAATTAGCATAACAGAAGCTGTTGGAACCTCGTCTTTGTCTTGGAAGATTGAACGTTCTGGTTCTGCTAATTGAACTCTAACACTTTGAATACCACTCATTTTTTCAATAGAACGAGTTAATTCACCTTGAAATATTCTTTGTTTAGTTAATTTATTTTTAAAATCTGTTGAACCTAATTGCATATCATCAAGAAGTTCAAAACCTTGTGTTTGAATTTGAATAAGGTCGTTTTCAGCTACAAAAACTCTCAAATCGTCTTTTTCTTTTGAATGAACCATGATTGTTTTTTTATCATCTGCAAGCTTGTAAGCATGACCGTTCTTCTTCAAGCTTTCAATAATATTTGCAGCATCTGTTTCGTTCAAATCAGTGTATAAAACAGCCCAATCTGGCTCTAAAGATTTTACAAGAAAGAAGGTTGATAAAGCTACGATAACGATTATCATAGACATCAAACCGAATTTTTGAGGCATAGACAAACCAGCCCAAATCTTCTTCAAATCGTCTGTTAACAATTTTATATAATTATTTTCCATAATTCCCCTAATTATACTTTTACTTACATCATATCTTTTTTAATTATGAATTTCAATTTTGTTAAGTTAACGTTACGTTCTAGGAATTTTAAACATAAAATTCACTTTTTGTTAAAATTTGTAAAATAGACTAAAAACATGGGCAATTTTTTGATTTCAAGCGACTTTAACATGACGTGTAGTGATAATAAATTTATCTGTGTAGAATATAGTATACAAATTAATATAAGGAGAATAGGTTATGTTTACAGGTATCCAATCATATGGTAGTACTTACAGAAGAGAAATGGGTGAAACCCCAGCTGATGTAGCAAGAGCACAAAAATGGCAAGAAGCACATCGACCTCAAGCAGAAACTCGACCACGTGAAATGGGTGAAACTCCTGCAGATGTAGCAAGAACAGGTAGAAATACATATACGACAGCACCAGAAAGAGGACATAGTGCAAGACCTCGTGAAATGGGAGAAACTCCAGAAGAAGCAGGAAGAGCAAATGCACAAAATACTCGTTCTGAAATGACTGAACAGCAAAAAAGACTTGATTTATTTGCATAATAAATAAGATAGAATTTTAGAAAAAAGAGTTTAGCAGAAATGTTAAACTCTTTTTGTTTCTCATAATTTAGTTCATATATATTATATTTTTTTATTAATAAATGAATTAAAATAAAAATGTTATGGAAGATTTTCAAGATTTAAAAAATAAAGGTTTTAAATATCATCAAGAGAATAACCTTGATGAAGCGGGAAAATGTTATAAAAAAGCATTGGAGATTAATCCTCAAAATGCAGAAGTACATAATTTACTTGGACTTTTAAAACTTCAACAAAACAATTTTGATGATGCGATAAACTGGATAAAAAAAGCAATTAGCTTAGAAAAGAACGCTTATTTTTACGAAACACTTTTTCAAGCACTTGCAATTCAAGAAAAATATTCTGAAATAATAAATTACGAAAACGAAATTACAGAATATTTAGAAAAAGAATTTTCGCTAAATTTTTATCTTGCACTTGCTTATAAGAATTTGAACGAAATAAAAAAATCTATTTATTATTATGAAAAAGCGACAGAATTAAATCCAAATTCTTACGATAGCTGGTTTAATTTATCACATCTTTATAGCATTGAAGGTGAAACTTTTAAGGCTCTTGATGCACTAAAGGTTTGTAAGAAATTAAACCCAGAAGATAGCGAAACTGAATACTTTTTATCACTTGCTTATATGAGAGTGAAGGATTATGATAACGGGTTAAAGTGCTTTGAAAAAAGATTTTGTAAGGAAGTTGCTTTTTTAACGCAAAACAAAACTTTTCCGACTAAAGCCACACTAGAAAATCTTTGGCACGGTGAAGATATAAAAGATAAAAGCATTTTGGTATATTATGAGGCTGGATTTGGCGATGTAATTATGTTTGCAAGATATTTGCCAATTTTAAAAGAGCGTTGCAAAAAAATCATTTTACATATCCAAAAACCTCTAAAAGCCTTGTTTAAAGAAAATCCACAGCTTGGCGTTGATGAGATTATTGACGGATTTGTACCAGAAAAAGAAATAGATTTTGATACACACGTACCAATGTTAAGCTTGCCTTATCTTTTAAATTTAAAAGGTAATGAGGTATTTACTGGGCACGAAGGCTATGTCAAACCTAATGCTGAAAAAGCTGAAGAATATAAGAAAAAATATTTTGATAATGACAAAATAAAAATCGGTATTAAATGGCAAGGAAATACTTATTACGACAAAGATAGAGTAATTCCTACAGAAGCGTTTTATCCATTAATAGAAATGGCAAATACGCAATTTTATTCTTTTCAAACAGAAGAAGGTTCAGAAGAAGTTAAGAAATTAACTGATAAATATAATGTTGTTGATATTGGAAAAGATTTAAAAGATTTTGCAATCACATCGGCTACACTTTCAAACCTTGACTTGGTAATTTGTAACGACACGTCATTAGCGCACCTTGCAGGAGCTTTAAACATACCTTGTTACATACTTTTGCCGTATGAAGTGAATTGGCGTTGGCATACCGATTTGAACAAATGCGATTGGTATGATAGCGTAAAACTTTTCCGTCAAAAATCAATCGGCGATTGGAAAGACGTTTTTCAGGAAGTTTTAAAAATAGTGAATAGACGTTAGTGAGCAGAGGGTAAAGTCTTACCATACCTTTAATGTCATTCTGAAGCGCGCTTGGTGCGTGATTAAATTTGTCTAATATATTCAGAATCTGACCAACGACCGCATTATCCATTTTTCAACCTCAGATTCCGTGTCAAGCACGGAATGACAATAATTTTAATAATTGAAGTGAACCCTCAACCGAGCTACGCCCACCTTCTCCCAGTTTTGGGAGAAGGGAAAATTCTACTCACTACCCACTACTTTTGTTGTATAATAAACCTATCATTTAATTTTTAGGAGAAATATGGAAAAGATTCAGAACAAAAAAGATTTTATTATTAGACTAGTGGTATTTATTTTAGGTATGTTTGTTAGCTGTTATGGTATCGCAATCACAACACGAAGTATGCTTGGTACAACTCCAATTGCATCACCATATTACGCTATTTCATTATTCAATATTAAATACTTTGACTTCGGAATGTGCGCATTCATATTCAATGCCTTATTCTTTTTCGGACAAGTTTTAATTCTACGTAAAAAATTTCCACCTATTCAAATAGTTCAATTACCAATCGCACTTGCAACAGGTTTATTCATATCATTAAGTATGTTTTTAACTCAATTTATCCATGCAGGTGCATACTGGTGGAACATTTTACTTATCATAATCGGTTCTGCCATAATCGGTCTTGGTATCGCAATGGAAGTTTGGGCTGATTTAACATACATGCCAGGCGACGGACTTGTTAAAGTAATCTACGAAGTTTCAAAATTAAACTTTGGAGTAGTTAAAGTTTCTTTTGACGTAACACTTGTTGTTATGGCAATGTTAATAACATACTTCGGTTTAGGCGAAATCTTTGGTCAATGCGTTCGTGAAGGTACATTGATTTCTGCTCTTACAGTTGGCGTTTTTGCTGATATGTTTTTAAAACTTATGAAATACAAAAAACAATAAAAATGATTTCAAATAACATAGACAAATACCTTGAAAACACAAAGGTTAACGGAATTTTTATAAAATGGGACAAAAGCATTTTAAATGTTTTTGTCTCTGATATTGTTGGAAATATTTCTAACAAAGATTTCTACAAATTAGAAGTTCGACGTGCTATCCAAAATTGGAACACAATCCTAAAAACAAACAACATAAATATTATGTTCAATCAAATTTATGTACCTAACGGTGCCGACATAATCATCAAATGGACAAAAGTCGGACGAGTTTTTGAAGGAATGTGCAAATATCCTAGTGTAATAAACGGTATTATAAAAAAAATCTCAATTGATATCGGTTTACCTAACGAGCTTTCACCTAAAAACACTACAAACGAAAGTATTTTTGCAACAATGATGCACGAACTAGGACACGCACTAGGTTTAGGACACGGGGTCGAAGTTGATGATATAATGTTCGTTCCTCATCAAAAAAATATCACAACTCCTAGCGACAATGATTTGTATGTATTAAAAAAGATTTATCTATCATAATCCAATTTTATTAAGAGATGTAATGTTTTTTCACGTGTTCTTTTTTGTTCTAAAAGTCAATTAAATTGTCAAAGTAGTATTTTGAATTTTTCAAATATAAAAAAACCCTTCTCTTTTTTGAATAGTTTTTATTGCAATTGGTTTTTCTATTATGCTATGATTTTTAAGTCTATGGTCTAAGTGTGTAGATTTATTTTGCATTTATACTGTAGGCAAAATCGTATATTACATAATTTACAAGGAGGCTTTATGAAATGAAAGATTTACCGGAAAAACACAAACTTTCAAGCAGAGTAATTGCTTACATTTCAATTTCAATCGCAGTAATTCTTTATGGAACATCATTGACTGCAACAAAAATTTGTCTTAATGAATATTCGACTCTGTCTCTTATGGCAATAAGAATGAGTCTTTCAACAATTTTATTCATTCCGTTTTTCTTAACGATTTACAGAAACGTTAAAATAGATAAAAGCGATATAAAATTTATCCTTTTAATGGTTTTATGTGAACCTTGTTTGTATTTTATTTTTGAAACGAATGCTTTAAAATTCACATCATCAGGACAAGCAGGTGTTTTGAGTTCCCTAGAACCTGTTTTAATAATATTTTTTGCAAGAATGATTTTGAAAGAAAAATTCCCAAGATTAGCATATATCGGTTTGGGTATCGCAATTTTTGGGTCAATTCTTTTAAGTCTAGCATCTGATGTTACTGAACTTGCGCCAAGACCTGTTCTTGGAAACGCTCTTCAACTAGGCGCTGAAATTTTAACATGCGTTAGTATCGTAACAACAAAATATTTAATGGATAAATACCCTCCATTCTATCTTGCAGGAATTGCGGTTATTGGTGGGGCAATATTCTTTACTGGAATGTGTTTTATTACTGGTGAACCTATTCATCTTATAACATCATCTTCAAGCATATATATCGTTGGATATTTAGGTATTTTGACTGTAGTTGCTTATGCACTATACAACTCATCTATGAATATCCTTTCAGCAAGTAAGGTTTCACCTTTCTTGTTCTTACTTCCAATTTCAGCCTTATTCTTTGGCTGGTTCTTCTTAGGCGAAACATCAAACATATTACAAATGATTTCTTGCTTTGTAATTTTCTTTGGTATTTATTTAAGCCAAACTTTCAGCAAATACGTTGAAAAGAAGGAAAGAGATAAAAACGCTCTTAATAAACTTAAATTTGCAGAAATAGAAGTTACAGAAGAAGACGATATTTTATAAATTTAATAGATTGGAACGGGAACTAAATTTTTGTAGAAATCATATTCCGCAAAACCCTTTGGTATTCCGTTCCAATATCTAAAAATCATTAGCCCTTGTTTTTCTAATTCATAACCAATATTTTCACTATCCGTTAATAACGGATATACAAACGGTATTTCACCATTTTCAAGGTTTATATTTAACTTATTGATTGATTTATATTTTTTATAAAATTGTTCAAAATTTTCCAATCGTCTTGATTTTTCTTCTTCAAAATTTATAGAAGAAATAATATTTTCGCTCGTTTTTGACATTAGTAAAATATCTTCTTCATCAAGTCTATTTTCGTTTTTGACAATGTTTTCAAAATTATAATTTTCAATTTCATATTCATCTGCTTGCGAAAAACTTTGCTTTAAATTCTTTTCGCAATAAAGATAAGCACCGTCTTTTACGCTGTATTTAGATTGAAAAAATTTGCGTAAGGAATTAAACGAAGCAAGCCCAGAAGGTGCTGAATAAAACGAATGTGCATTATCAACAATCAAATTTTTATACATTTGAGCCAAAATTTTAACATTTTTAGAACAAATGCCAAAATAATTTGGATAAAGAATAAAATCGTTTTCACCAAAATTTTGAACAGGCATAAAATTTTTATCAATATGATAAAAATTAATTTTCACATTTTCCTTGCGAATAGCCGATTTGACCGTAGGACAAATATAATAAGGAACAAAAATTTCCTTAATATCATAGGCACGAAGAATATATCTCAAGCAGTTTCGTGCAGTATTTAGTTTGATAGTCTTATCGATCATAAATTATATATTACTGCTAAAAGTAAATTCGTCTAAAAGTACAGCTTCCAAAGGAACATTTGTTAAAGTTTTTGCATCTTTTCCTCTAACAAAACCAAATAAGCCTAATGGAAATAAAATTACAGTAGCTAAACCAATTGAAGCCACAACCACAGACCAAGTTGTATCTTTACCGACATATTGTTTAGTAAAATCAATTCGGTGAGAATTACCATGAACATCGTAAACTTTACCTCTGCTAACAGTAATGTTTCCACCTTGTCCCCAGAAGGCTTTCTTTTGAGTTTCGCTTATATACAAATAACCTTTGCTTCCAGCTTTGAAAACTCTCACACCATTTACAACAACATCTTCATCAATCGTAATGGCAACTTTTTCACCAACTGTTGCATCTGCACTAGATTTAAGTTCAGAAACAGTAAATTCAATAGGCGTATTTGCTTTAACTTTCACTGTTTTAGAAAAGCATGGCAAAGTATTCAGATTTAAAAATCCTAAAATCAAAGTAAAAACTAATATCTTTTTCATAAAATCCTCAAAAGTAATTCGTGAGTTTTGGCATAAAAAAATACTCCCCAGGTTGGACTCGAACCAACAACCTACCGGTTAACAGCCGGTTGCTCCGCCATTGAGCTACTGAGGAATATTCTCTAAGCTTTTCTCCTTTTGGCTCCGCAACTGTCGTCTTGTTATCTAACTGTGCATGTTTCACCTGCACCGGAGCTACTGAGGAATATCTTTTAGACTTATCCCGTTCCATTAGGCTTATTTCAAGCATTCTCGGAACTTCTCGTTTGGTCTTAATCTCTGTTTCCAAAGATTGTAAAATTATTATATACAAAAATTTTTTTCTTGTAAAGTGGTTAATTTTTTATATTGCTCATTTTTATTAAAATTTCTATTTCTTTATACAATGTACTCAATTCCTTAAACGTACCTGTATCAATAATTTCGCCGTTTTTCAAATACACAATTCTATCGCAAATTTTCAATGTAGAAAGTCTATGCGCAATTGCAATAATTGTCTTTTTCCCCTTAAACTCTTTTAACATTTCTGTAATTTCATTCTCTGTTTTCAAGTCTAAAGATGATGTAGCTTCATCAAAAATCAAGATTTCAGGATTTCTATACAAAGCTCTTGCAATAGCTAATCTTTGTTTTTGACCTTGAGAAAGTCCATTTGACCCTAAAATAACCTTTGCGTCAGCTTTTTCCTTAAAGGTTTGAACATAATCCCAAAGTTGAGCCTTCTTCAATGCGCTTTCCACCTGATGATAATCTACATCTAATGGGTCAATTCCCCATGCCACATTATCAGCAAATGAGCCGTCTACTAAATTTATATTTTGCGGAACATATCCAATGATTTTTCTCAAAGAGAAAAAGTTTCTTTGGTTAATAAAAATATCATCAAGGCTAATATTGCCGTAATCTATAGGCAACAATCCCATTATAATCTCTGCCAATGTTGTTTTACCAGCACCAGAATCACCAATTATACCGATAAATTCGCCCGCCTTGATTTCTAAATTTAAGTTTTTAATAACAGGTTTATTTTCTTTATATTGAAAATTAATATCCTCTAATTTTAATGTATCTTTAAAAGTCAACGGTGGTAAGTTTGCATCTAAATCTGGCAAATCTTTTTCATCAAACTTATACATTGTTGCATATTCGTTCAATTTATCCATTAATCTCTTTGTTGCATTGATTTGATTAAACGCACTTTGAATTCTATTCAATGGTGGCGCAATTCTGAAAATAGCCATTACAACTAAACCGTAAGAAGCAAGGATTTTTGTTGTATCAGCTAAATTTTGAATAGTAATTATAAATGCAAACAAAATAAACGTAATTACAATCAATGTTTCAATAATGTATGGCGGAATTAATGTATAATAGTTATTTTTTAACATTGTTTGATTATATTTTGCTTGATTGTCTTTAAATCTATTATAAAAATAATCCTCAATGCCCAAAATTTTAACTTCTTTGAAATTTTTTATACATTCCATAATGCTATTATTATTATCCACTGATGTTTTTGCCATTTCAGCAGAAATTTCGCTTGTTTTATTTTTGAAGAATTTATTTTGAATTTTCATCATCACATACAAGAACAATGTTGTAATAATTGCAGTTAGAGGCAATTTGATTAATAGCAACAACAAAATAATTGAAATAACAATCACGTTAATTATGATATTCAAAGTTCTCAAAACATATCCGTCAAGAACTTGTCCAATAAGGATTGTAAGGTTATAAATCTTTTCTGATGCAGGAGTTTGCATATTATCTTTGTATGATGCGTAAAGATAATATTTCATGAATTTAGCTGTCAAATCGTTTTTCCAGCCGACAATGAATTTATTTTGAAAATAAATTGTACCCATCATATAAATATTTTTAATTACAAAAATCAAAATAGCGCTCAAACCTATTAAAAACGTATTTATAGAAACATCTTTTATAGGTAAAACATTTGTTATTGTTTGATAAAGAGCATTATTAACAACCAAATCCGGATTAATAATCATCAAGATAAATGGATAAATAAGTGCAATACCTATAAACTCCATGCAACCTGCGATTATTGATAAAAATACGAAAAAGTAGATGTTTCCAACTTTTCCTTTTCCATAATTATTTATAAATGTTTTAAATGTTTCAAATATCATAAAAACATTTTACATTAAAAAAAAGTTAATTTCTTTCAAAAAGAAAAATATTACGATATAATATTAAATATCAAAAAAATAGATTAACATAAAAGGAGAATTATATTATGTCAAATCCAATGTTTACAGAAAACGCTATAAAAAGTGATACTTCGACTTATACAGGCGTACCAATGACAATTCAAGGCGTAGTTAATAAAACAGGTTTTTTATTAATTTGTTTATTGATGTCTAGTTTTTATATTTGGAGAGCTTATTTCCAAGGTTACACTGACCAAGTTGCAATGCTAACAATTGCAGGCTTTGCGGTTAGCATTATCGCATTTTTGGTATGCTTGTTTAGTAGAAAAGCAATCAGTATTGCTGCACCAATTTATGCTATCGGTGAAGGTTTAATTTTAGGTGGAACAACTGCATACGTTGAAACACAATTCCCAGGAATTGCTATTCAAGCTGTTGCATCAACATTTATGGCTTTTGCTGTAATGCTTATTTTATACCAAGTGAAATTAATTAGAGCTACAGAAAAATTCAGAAGTGTACTTTTAATTTCTACCTTCTCAATTGCTGGTATCTACTTAGTACAATTGATTGGTATGTTATTTGGTAAAAGTATTCCATTCATCTTTACATCAAGCTCAATTGGTATTGGTTTTAGTTTAGTTGTAGTTGCAATTGCAGCATTAAACTTAATTTTAGACTTTGATTTTATTGAAAAAGCAAACAATAGAGGCATGGACAAAAGCTTTGAATGGTATGGAGCTTTTGGCTTAATGGTAACACTTGTTTGGTTATACATTGAAATCTTGAACTTACTAGCAAAATTAAGAGACCGTTAATAAATTTTGTTGGGGTAGAAACCCCAACCTACATAATACGAATTTATAAACAATGAGTGGTGAGTAGAAACAATCTATTCACCACTCACTAATATCTATTCACTATTTGCTATTCACTAATATATTCATTATCCCATTTTTTAGGGTCAAATTTTAAATCTTTAACCGTCATATTTAATGATTTTACGTACGGTTGAAGATTTTCTAATATATCCGGTTTTTTAAGCAATAATTCTTGAGCAACAATTGCATTTTTACACGCAATAATCATTGTGTAATTTGGCGCCATTCCGTATGGGAAAGACATTTTGCCAAACTTTTCACCAACGGCTTTGTTCCAAAATTTGTACAGAGTTTTTCTATTTATTGCTCTTTTAATCAAATTTTTTGCACTATTATTCAAATCAGCAAAGTCTAAATCTTTATCATTACTTTTTTTATATTTTTTTGGTTGTTTTGAATCCGTATTAAGCATATCGCTCAATATGTCATCTATACCTTCAAAATTTGAATATAAAATTTTTTTCATATAAATCTTTCTTCTTTTTTATTCGTGGTAAAATAATACCTATGAATTTAATTGACTTGAATGATATCATAAATAAATCAAAGAACATACTTATTGTAACACACGTAAATCCAGACGGCGACGCTTTAGGTTCAATGACGGCTATGTGCGGATTGTTGCAGGATAATTTCAAGAAAAAACCTAGCATGTTGGCTCTTTCACATATTCCGTCTATTTACCAATATCTTCCTCATATTAAGGAAATAAAAACTCTTGATGATATTGATAAATCTATGGTTTATGATTTAGTTATAGCAGTTGATTTAGCCGCGTTAGATAGATTAATGGACGCTCAAATTCTTTTTGATAAAGCTAAATTTACAATAAATTTAGATCACCACAAAACAAATAATGGATATGGTGATTTTGCAAGAGTAAAAGGCGACGCAAGCTCTGCTGGCGAAGTTATTTATGAAGTTGCAAGGGAATTAAACTGGAAAATTTCAGAAAATGTAGCATTGAGTTTGTATACTTCAATCTTAACAGACACAGGCGCATTTAGATTTGACAATACATCTGCGGAATCTCTTAGAATTGCAGCTGATTTAGTTGAAATGGGTGTTAAGCCGGTAGATGTTTACAAAAAATGTTATGAAAACAAATCAAAAGGTCTTGTTTTGTTCCAAAATTATTGCGTAAACAAAGCTCAATTTATGGATAACGACAAGATTGCGTACTTGATTGTATACAAAAAGGATTTAGATAAATTTAACGCTAAAGGTGATTACACTGACGGCATTGCAGAAACTTTACGTTCTATCAACAGTACAGAGGTTTCTTTTGTATTAAAAGAAATTGGCGACAAAGTTTTCAAAGCTTCAATGCGTAGCAAACACATTGATATTGCAAAAGTGTGTGAAACTTTTAATGGCGGTGGACACAAGTTTGCTGCTGGTTGTACAATCAAAGCTTCTGCAGAAGATGCGGTAAAAAGAATTGTTAACCAAATTCACAAACAGGAATTTTAATGAAAAGGATAATTGTATATTTAAAACGATTAATAAAATCAGTCGTAGATAACGATTTCTTTGGAATGGCTTCAGAAATGAGCTATATGTTCTGCTTGGGAATTTTCCCATTAATCCTATTTTTAACAGGTATTTTTGGTTGGGCAGGAAAACACGAATTTATGCACCCAATTTTTGCATTCATGTCAAGAATTATGCCTGGGGATTCAATGAATTTGGTACAAACTGTTTTGAAGGAAGTTATCTTCTATGATAAAGGCGGTTATTGGGCAGCGTTAGGTTTTATAATCACATGCTTTTTAACAACAAATATGCTTGCTATTCTTGCTAAAGGATTGAATAGAGCTTATAAGATTGGTGAAACACGTTCATTTTTATACACACGTGCAGTTGCATTCCTTATGGTTTGTGTAAATACAGCAGTTTTATTTTTAACAATAAACTTGATTATCTTTGGTAAAATTATTATCAATTTCTGCGTAACATATTTAGGTTTGGCACAAGAATTCGCAACAATGTGGATGGTACTACGTTGGCCAATTGCATTTGTTGCCTTATATGTAATGGGCTTTTTGCAATACCTTTTACTACCAGATTTGAAGGGTTCTGAAATTTTGAAAATAAAGAGCACAGTCCCTGGAACATTTTTCTTCTGTATTTCTTGGTTAATCGGCTCTGGCGGATTTGCGATTTATGTTAACAGCTTACATACATACAACTTCGTATATGGTACAATTGGAGCTTTTGCCGTCCTAATGGTATGGTTATACTACACATCAATCTTAATCTTGATTGGTGCGGCTATAAATTCAGAAGTCTACAACAGATTGGAAATAAAAGGTAATGGAAAACAGTAGAGGTCTACATTTAAACTATTCTCTTATTACGCAAATTATTGAAGAAAATTCAAAAGTGCTTGATTTGGGTTGTGGAGACGGAACCTTATTAAAAATGCTTATCGACCAAAAACATGTTGTAGGTAAAGGCATTGAAATCAATCAAGACTCTGTAATCAACTCTATCGAAAACGGTGTTTGTACAATTCAAGGCGATATCGACGAAGGTTTAGTTCAATTTTCTGATAAAGAATATGACTACGTTGTCTTAAACAGAACAGTTCAAGCAACTGAAAAACCAGATTTTGTAATAAAAGAAATGCTAAGAGTTGGCAAAAGGGTTATAGTTAGCTTTCCTAATTTTGGATATTGGAAAGTTAGATTATATTTGCTTTTGAACGGAAAAATGCCTGTTTCAAAAATGCTACCTTTTGAATGGTACAACACACCAAACATTCACCTTCTAACAATTAGAGATTTCTTTGAATTCTCTAAAAAAAATAATATAAAAATACTTAAATCAATTTATCTTAACCATGCGCAAGTTCGTAGAGATAAATTGCTTCGACTTATGCCAAACCTTCTTGCAGAAGAAGCCGTGTTTGTGCTATCAAACTAACCCTTAACATATTGTATTTTTTTTATTATTAATATATAATTGATATGACTTCAACACACAAAAATGGAGAAATAAATGAGCAATATAGCAATTTACACAACAAAATCAGAATCTAAATTAGTTGAAATGCTACAAGGCATTGAAGATATTAATGTTAGATTAGAAGATGCTAGCACACTAAAAGAATACGAAGGTGTAGTTCCTAGCTTAATAATTTTAGAAGATGTACCAAATCTAAAAGACGAATTAATGGTAACAAAATTCAAAGTTCCTGTATTATTTGTAGGTCCTGTATTTACAGATGTTACAGTAAGAGCAGAAAGTTATGATTTCATTTCTTCTCCAGTGAACAAAGATGAGTTATTAATCAGAGTTCGTTCAATGTTGAAAATTAAAGAATACAAAGATAAAATCAACAAAGTTTCAACAACAGACGAATTAACAGGTTTACATAACAGAAAATACTTACAAGAACGTTTAGACCAAGAAATCGCTCGTGCTAGACGTTATAAAACTCCACTTTCATGCTTATTATTTGATATCGACTTCTTCAAAGTTGTTAACGATATGTACGGCTATGAATGGGGCGACGTTTTATTAAAAAATCTTGCTGAAAAATTAAAACAAATGGTAAGAAAAGAAGATGTTTTAACAAGATATGGTGATGAAGAATTTATCCTTATTCTTCCAAACACATCAGAAGATAACGCTTTCTTATTCGCAGAAAGATTTAGAAGAGATATCGAAAAAATGGAATTCATTCCAGCTGGCGAAGAAGAAAGACACCCAATCACAATTTCTGGTGGTATTTCAACATATCCATGTTTAGCAAATGTTGAAGAAGATGCTAATACAATCATTAGATATGCAGAGCATGCTCTTTACAACGCTAAAAGACGTGGTAAAAACAAAATTATTCAATTCTCTCAAATCAACTTAGAGTATTAATAATTTAGAAAAAATATCAAAGAAGGCGAAACCTTTGGTTTCGCCTTCTTTTTTACAATAATTCAATTTTGAACAAATGAGCATATATATAATAACTAGTCAACTGGCTAGGTGCAAATTTCTACACCTGTTGTTAAAATAAAAAAGTGGAAAAGATTAAACAATAGGAGAACGATTATGGGCATTCTAAGTAACAAAGATGAACATAAACTAAAACTGTTGATTGATAATGTATACAACAATCTAGCGGTGCTTGAAGGTTTTTGTCAAAACAATTTTGATTGCGAAAAAATTTGTAATGTATCACCACTTGTAAATCAATTAAAAGACGATGCTGATTCTATGTACAGAATTATTTGCGAAATATAAAAAAGAGAGGCGAAGCCGAATGGCTTCGCCTCTCTTTTTCTTAAAAATTATTCTTCTATATCCTCTGGTAATTCAGGGATTGTTTTAGACATCTTTCCGCCTAAATCTTTTATTTTATCGATGTTTGATAAAATATTATCCTTACCTTGAAGTTTAACCAAAGCATTTGCAATTGATTTTTTTGCACTTAATACATCTTTTAACATATCAGCAAACTTATCAAGCATTTTTGAACATAGTCTTGAAATTTCAACTGCGTTATCTTTTTGTCTATTTACAACTAACATTGAGTTGATAATTTTTAGAGTTGCAAGAAGTGTTGATGGAGAAACTGGCATAACATTGTTTTTCCAAGCGTATTCCCAAAGAGTGCAATCTTCACAGAACATTAAAGAATAACAACTTTCGATTGGAATAAACATCAATACGTATTCACAACCTGTATAGTCTTCATACGTAGTGTAATCACGCTTTGTAAGACCTTGAATGTGAGCTTTTGTAGAATCCTTAAATTCTTTTAATTTTTCAGCTCTTGTTTCATCGTCTTCTGCGTTTAGGTATTCATACCAAGAAGAGAAAGATGTTTTAGCATCAATCATTACACAACGTTTGTCTGGCAAAAGTACAATTGCATCAGGTCTACCTTCACCCAAACTTTTTTGAATAAGAAACTCTTCATCTTTACGCAAATTAGAAGCCTCTAAAACACGTTCTAAAACGACTTCACCCCAATGACCTTGAGTTCTATTATCAGATTTCATTACAGAAATTAGAGAGTTTGTATTTTGAGAAATTTGACTTCCAGCCTCTAAAAAAGATTTTATATTTTCGTCAAAACGAGTAAATTTAACTGTTTCTTCTTTGAAATTTTGTTCAGTTCTTTTTTCAAAATCTTCTATTTTTTCTTTAAATTTAGAGAAAAAATCCTCTAATTTTTCTTTATTAACGTTAGAAAATTCTTCGCTACTTTCTTTAAAAACTTTATTAGCAGTATTTTCAAATTGAAGCTTCATTTGTTCAACCAATTCATCTGTCATAGATTTAGATGACTTCTGAAAAGCCTTAAAAAACAATGTTGTAACGGTAATTCCAATAAGTAAACCAACTAAAAAAATGATAATTTCCATACAAAATCTCCTCTTAATAAATTAAGTATACCATATATAGATGATTAATGAAAACTATTGTAAATATTGGTTTATATACCAAATATACACCCAAAGGTTTAGACCTTTATATAACCTCTAAATGGTCTAAATTTAACCTTTTTGTTGATGTACATATCGTAAAAAGAATGTAGTATATACAGTGTAGAAGACAAGAAAATAACAAAAGGGACATATAAAAGGACTAGGGGGAACCACATGAGACGTGAATTTAAATCTAAAACTAAAGTTTTGTTGATAGATGACAATTATGATCATTTAGCAGGGGTAAGTGAATTAGTAAGCTCAGAAGGAATGTTCAATGTAGTTGGTACATCAACAAACGCTACAATGGGTATGAGTTTAATTAAAAAATATCACCCAGATGTAGTTATTATGGATATGAACATGCCAGAAAAAAATGGTTTAGAAGCAATTCAAGAAATTGAAAAAATGAACTTAGGTGTGCGTGTATTAGTATTAAGTGGTTATGATGATTCAGATTTAATTTTCAGAGCAATGAAATTAGGTGCTAAGGGATATGTGTTAAAAACAATGGCATCAGCTCAATTAATTTACGCTTTAGAAGAAGTAGCAGACGGTAAAGTATACTTACCATCAAGCTTAACTTCAAGATTCTTTGAATACTTCCAACAACAAGTTATCGAAGAAAAAACAGAAGCTGTTCAAGAAGACAATTACCTTTCTTACTTAACAGCAAGAGAAGAAGAAGTTTTAGACTTGTTATGTCAAGGTGTAACATACAAAGGTGTTGCAGAAAAATTATTCATCTCAGACACAACAGTAAAAACTCACGTAAACAATATCTTCCAAAAATTGCAAGTAAACGATAGAACTCAAGCAGTTTTATATGCAATCAATAATGGATTTATGAAAAAAAGAACAAAACAATTAGTAAAGGTGTAAAAATAAAGGTTCCTTTCATATAATGTACCAATTTGTCGTGTTACAATTATATGTGTGGCACGACAAATATATAAAAGGGTAGGAAAATGGCAGTATTAAAGAGAAACAACAAATTAAAAGACTTAATTTATATACAAGAGAATAAAACATTACAAAAACAAACAATCACTGGTATGGTAAGAACAATGTTAGAACCAGTTTTAGACACACCAGCTGCAGGGGTTGTTTTATACAGATTAAACGATAAAAAAGGTTTAGAAAGTTTAGTTAAAAGATTAGAATTCGCAAACGTAGACGTATACGATTTCAGCAAAGGTTCAAAATTATTGAAACAAGAATGCTGGGAAAACACAGAATTCGTTTATGTTTTGACAGAAAGATTTGGTGCAAGTTTCATTTGGGATTACGATGTAGTTGACCCAAACGGTGATAGAGCAGGTTATTATATCTTGTACAATTCAAGAGATTTATGCGTATCATTCGATTACATCAAAGAAAACAGCACAAAAAATCTTCAACATTATCAAGATACATACAAACCAGATAGACGTGATAACGTTTTAATGAACTTATCTTTAAGAAAAGTAGTTGATATGTTGAACGATATTAACCAAGATGTAATGATTTCTTCAATGGAACAAGACGAAATCGTTAAAAGTGATGAAGCAGTTAAACAATTAGAATTCATCAACAAAAAATCAAGTTATGTATCTCACGAATTGAAAAATCAACTTTCAATCATTGATTTGTACACAGATATTTTAATCAAAAATATGGGTGAAAATGCACAACTTAAAACAATTAAAAAAGCATTAAAAATGGCAAATAATTCGTTAATCGAATTAAAAGCTATCAAAAACGCAAACATTAAAGAATGCGAATTGAATGAATTGGTAAGTGAAGCTTGCGAATTAGCGAGTGTTTATGCAAACGAAAATGGTAAAGAGATAACAGTTTCAGTAGAAAACGAATTATTAGTAGAAGTATTTGCTGATGCAGACAAATTTATTGGAGTATTAGTAAACTTAATTAAAAATGCGGCAGAAGCCATAGAAGAAAAGGGAGAAATTAGAGTAAAAACTACAATGACAGATGACAGACACGCATCAGTTATCGTAGAAAACACAGGTAGACCAATCAGCATTGACAGAAGGGAACAAATCTTCAATGAAGGGTTTACAACAAAAGAAAAAGGTTCAGGCATTGGCTTGTTCTACGCTAAAAAATCAATGGAAGAACAAGACGGACATTTGAGAATGTTGAAATCTGATGCTGAATCAACACAATTTGAAGTTAATATACCAATGGTTGTATAAGGGGTAAAAAACAATGGTTGATTTACTAACATCAAGAGCAATGAATGTAGCAAAATTAGGTATGGACGGCTTAATGGCAAGACAAAATGCCATTTCAGCAAACATAGCCAATGTTATGACACCTAATTACCAAAGAAAAGAAGTTGCTTTTGAAAGTCAACTAGCAGAGATTATTGAAAACGACAATCTTAAAAATCATATTAAGGGTCAAAACAGTATTAAATATACACCACAGACTCTAGATGATTTTATGGCAGTTGGTTCAATAACTCCAGCACAACCAAAAGCATTAACTACACAAGAAGCTAAGTTTTTGCAATCTGATATCTATAACAAATACAATCCACAAGTAATGGATGACGTATTTACAGAAGGTGGCAAAAACGGTAATAACGTAGAACTTGAAAAAGAAATGATGGATTTAACAAAAGCAGGTACAAGATACGTTATCCTTTCAAATCTTGAAAGAAAAGCTTTCACCAATATAAACGATGTAATCAAGAGTCAATAAGAAGTATAATAAATTTAAGGTAAGTAGGTAAGAAAAAATGAGTTTCAACAGTTTTGATATAGCAGCATCAGGCATGACAGCTCAAAGAGTAAAAATGGATACAATTGCAAGTAACATTGCAAACGTAAACACAACAAGAAAACCAGACGGTACAAAAGGTGTTTACATCAAGAAAGATGTTAGCTTTGCAGCTGTATATGATGATTATGTAAACAGAGGACCTTCAAACTTTTCTGCCAACAATCCTGATGCAAGATTTGACCCAATGACAGGCAAATTACACATCAACACAGGGATTGCCTTAAATCAAGGATATGTTTCAAACGGTGTTAGAGTAGAACAAATCCATGAAACAGAAAATCCTATCAAAACAGTTTACGACCCATCTCACCCAGATGCAGATGAAAAAGGTTACGTAGACTTACCAAACATTAACGTTGTCGAAGAAATGGTTGATATGGTATCAGCATCAAAAGCTTACGAAGCAAACTCGGTTGTTGCAGAGAACATTAAGTCAATGATTCAATCTGCACTGCAAATTTAGTTAGTAAAAAATATTATTTTAAGGGGTATAAAAAATGGAATTTATCGGACAAGTTGAAGGTTATAATTTTAAACCGATAACAGGCTATAATACATTTTTAAAAGGTAACGCATCATTTAACCAACCAATGGACGTTTCAAAAGAAACAGACTTTGATAAAGTGTTAAATATGCAAGTTGCAAAAACACAAAAAGCAGAACCTGCACCAGATACAGCAGGTGGATTGATGAAACAAATAGAGACTGCTTTTTCAAACGGCTTAAACGATGTTAACGACAAGAGAGTCGCTGCAGATGCTGCACAAGAAGAATTTGCAATGGGCGGAGACGTAAGCGTTCACGATTTAATGATTGCAGAAGAAAAGGCAGCATTAAGCATGCAATTAGCATTACAAACAAGAAACAAACTTATTTCTGCTTATAACGACATCAAAAACATGGCTCTTTAATAAAGTTTAGTGAATTGTGAATTGTGAATTGTACCCTCACCGAAATTTTAAAGTTTCAAGCTTTGCTTTCAACTAAAAATTTCTCCTCTCCCCTATTTTTACAAAAGTAAAAATGTGGCGAGGGGGAAGTCTACTCACTGCCATTGCCATACATTTCATGTCATTCCGGACTCTGCTCCGGAATCTGAGATTGATGAATGAATAAATTAAAGAGAATAATAGATTAGAAGGTTTGGCAATTTGCCAAACCTTCTAAATATTTCTATTCACAGCTCACTAACATCTAACTTCTATTTAATAGCGAATGTTACATTAGCAACAGCTGTAACTTTCTTTTCGATTGATGATAAATCGTTATAACCAGAATCACTTACATCATTTGAATCAACTGGTGTGATTTGGAATACGCCCATTCTTGCTGAACGAATTTTACCCAATCTGTTGTGATTTGATTTCAACATTGATTTTGCTCTATTTCTTGCATCCTTTGTTGCTTTTTCTAGCAATGTAACTTTTAAATCAGCAAGTTTTGAATAATGATATTGAGGTTGCTCTTCACTTGAAATATTTAAACCTTGTTCAAGTAAAACTTCATAACTCTTTGTTAATTCATCAATCTTTGCAACATCATTTGATGAAACTTTGATTGGTTGAATATAGTTATAATATTCAACTACGTTTGTTTGATAACCATTTACTGGGTTAGTTTTATATGTTTCATAACCGTTTGCTAATTTGATTTCAATTTGGTCTTCTGTAAAACCTTGTGAAAGTAAATATTTTTTCACTGTAGGAATTTGACCTTTAACTATTTTATAAGCTTGCGCCTTTGTTGGAGCTTTCGCTTTTATAGAGAATGTCCAATTTGCAGAATCTGATTTGACAATTTCATAGGCTGAACCTGTTACAGAAATATTATCTTTTGAAAGATTTGTTGTAGAAACAACTGATGCAAAGATAATACCAATTGCAATACAAACTCCTAAAATAGCGATTTGTAAATCTTTAAACTTTTCGTACAAATTTTCTGGCATTTTAAATTTTAAATTCATTTTTTACTCCTTAATCTATTTAATTTTCTTCAATGATGACACAAAATTATTTGTTTGAACATCACCATCAACTTTTGTTAAGAATACTTGTGCTGTTTCTTCACCACTTTCAAGTTCTGGAAGTTGAGAAAGCTCAGCTGCGTAGTAGCTAACTTGTTCTTTAGAATTGAATGGCATTTGATGAGCAAGAGTTTCAAGTGATAATCTTCTCAAGAAACCAGTAAAGCCTTTTCTTTTGCCACTGAATTTTGTGTAAATTCTCAATGATGTATCCATATTTTCTAGGTTAATTTGACCAATAATGAATGCACTCAATTGAGGTGAAGATGATTTAATCATAATTCTTTCAGCAATATTGTTTTTTATAACGATTGTACCGTTAATCTTTTTAAATGTACCTTCTGGAACATTTACGATATCCAAGATTGTAGAAGGGCTAACCATTACAACTGGGTTTCTGAATATTGCTGCAACATTTAGAATATATTGAACAAGTCCAAGTTTTGCAATTGACCCATTGTTTATTGCAAATCTAATTTGACCGTTCAATTTCATATCTTTATCAGTATAGAATTCAAGTAACGCACTTGCTTTACCAGAAATTTCTTTTGGTAAATTTAATGTAGAAGATGCGATAGCATCAGAATCAACATCTTTTGCACCTAATCTTACTGAATATGTTTGTTTTACTAAATCACAGTAAACTTTTAATGTAGAAATACCGTCTGCAAAATCAAATTTGTTAGATTTGATTTCTAAAATACCTTTTGGTGTCAAAGTCAAGTTTGCATGTAAATTACCAAAGTTTATAAGTTTGTAATGACCTTTCTTTACGTGGAATTTACAAGCTTTTACTGCAACCATATTTGGCATAAATGCAACTTGTTCAACATCACTTGAATTTTTTGTAGCTTCAGAAGCTTTTTCAACCTCAAAGTATTTTGTAGGAACATCACTTCTTGAAATCTTCAATTGTGCCATACGTTCTTGACGAAGTTTAATTTGTTCTGGAGTCAATTTTGGACGAGGTGCAAATGTTTGCATAACCCTGTCAATATCAAGCTCATCAAATGTCATATCCACATTTTGAACAATGATTGGGAATAACATTCTGTTTTGAACAATACCGTCAAGCTTATATTTTGCACGGCGAAGGAAGCCTTCTGATTTAACATGTACATAATTTCTGTCAGAAACTATGTTTGCCTTTTTAATAAGTAATCCTGTACCAACAACAAATACGTCAGAGAAATTAATATCTGAATCAATATATGGATTGTTTTTATCGTGATTGTTATATTTTAATTTACCTTTAAATGTTCCACGTCTAAATATATTTTGACTTACAAGAACGTTAAAAAATTCGCTTGGTAAAGTTTCTGGAATATCAAATGATAATTCATTTATGGCACCAGTTACAATATTAACTTTACTTTTAACTGATACAAGAGGTTTAGAAATTGGTCTACCACTTTCTGCAATAATATCAGAAATATAATAGTTTAAATGCTCAATTTCAAGGTCTTCACCCTTCATAATAATTTTGATACCTAAAGCTCTATCAAATTTATCAGAACTAATAGAAGACTTTTCAATTAACAAATCAGAACCGGCAGGAATTTTTGCACCACCAGCAACTACAATCTTTCCGCTTATGTCGTAGTCAACACGTAAAGCAAATTTTGATAAACCCACAAGATTTAATCTACAACCTGCAATCTTTGAGATATATCTTGCAAACTCGTCTTCTGCAACACCTGTTACAGCAAGCATTGTATCAGCCGTTTTCATGTAGTTTTTAACATCTCCAGAAATATCAATTTTGTTTGATTTTCTTGAACCATAAAAACCTTCAACGTCCTTAATTTCAATATCTTTATAGCCGATTTTGATAAGACCTTTTGTAACGGTAAATGGTAAATCCGCAACAGGTATCAATTTTGCGTTGATTTTATTTATATTAATATTACCCTTTAATCCTTTATTTGTTAAATTAAGATTAAAATTAAAAGAACCATTTAAGTTTTTAAAACAAGCCAAAACTTCTTTTCCGTTTGGAATAATCAAGTTTGAATCAAGAGCTTGCTTTACGTTGTTAACGTTAAAGTTATTAGATGTAACATCAAAAGTATACTTGTTATTTTTGTCAATGTAACCGTTTACGGCAACCATTGAGCGTTCTACGATAAATCTAAAATCGTCAACAACAAGTTTTTTATCTTTGATATAAACTTTGTCAAAATCTCTAAAGAATAATTTGAAATGTTGATTATCATATTCAATATCAGTCATAACCTTAAAATGCACATATTTCGGTTCTTTTTCTTTAGGAATTTCAATATCTTTTGCTAAAAGTTTTACAGAAACTCTATTGTCTGGTTTGTAAACTATCATACATTTTTTCAAGTATAAAATAGCATTAAACCAGTAAACTTCATATTCAGAAGGTTTTTGTTCTTCGCCTTCCTTCATAGTTAAAGTTTGTAATTTATTCACATCAGCAAAAATATCATCTGCGCCTAGTTTGTTTAAAATTATTTTTTTCAAAAGAATTTTTTCAAAAGAAACACTACTATCAAGTTTTTTAACACTTAAAAGTGTTTCATTGTTTTTTATTAAACGAATTTCATCTGCTTTAAATTCAATGTTAGGATTTAAAGCAGTTTTCAAAATTGGTTTTTCAATAATTAACTCGGCACCAACTTCATTTTTTAGCGTTTCTTTAACATAATCTAAAAATTTAGAATTTGATACAACATTTGGCAATACAAATAAATACAAAGCAACAGGTATTGAAAGCAATAGAATTGCGACTAAAAATAATATTCCTGCTATTTTTAAAAATTTGTTCATTTGTCTCCCCAAATTTTGACTTGAAAATTATATCATATTTTATGATAATATACGAATATGAAAAGAATTTTAACCATATTATTTACATTACTATTAATACAAAACATTGGTTTGTGTGCTGATGCAAAATATACAACAAGCAACTTAACTGTGTTTTCAGAAAACAATAAATATTATGGTTTAAAGAATGATAAAAACGAAGTTATTGTTAAACCAGAATATAAAAAACTTATCAGATTAGGTCAATCTGCTTGGATTATCCAAAAGAGAAACAAGTTTGGACTAATCGATTGCGAAGGTAATTACCTTATTGCACCTAAATATCTTCACGTAGAAAGACTATTCAATAAATGGGTAAAATTAGGTAATGAAAAAGATTATGGACTTTACGATGAAACAGGTAAAGCTATCATACCTCCAATTTATAACTCTATTGAGCCATTATTTGGCGGAAGATTTTTGACATATAAAAACTATAAATACGGTATCTATAACAAAAATGGCGAAATGGTTCTTGATAATGAGTATGATTACATTTATATGCCAAACCCTAAAACAATGCGTATAAGATACAAAGATAAATGGTATGAAATTGAAAAAATCTCAAGCGAAGAAGCAATCAAATTACCAGAAGATGCCGTTAAAGTAAACTTTGACGGAGATACATTTAAAGTAACCAATATCTTTATAAACACTGGCGTTGGTGCTGGCTATTCTGTAGTAACAGCAACAGATTACTTGTTAAAAATCTTTTCAACAATTTCACCTGCATACGAACAAACAATTGATGATTTAATGTTATCACGAGGTGCAGAAACAGTTTCTATATTTATTAAATTAAGTTGGATTCCAAAGTTCCCATTCGTTTATGCAAAAAAATATTTTAATAATTTAATAGCGCCAAACAACAGTCCTCTTTCTGGTGTGAGAAATGAAATAAAAGACCAAATGAAATAAAAAATTTTATTGCTTGGTACACTAGTAAAACATGGAATAATAGGTTATACTAGAAATAAGAGAGGATTAAATTCTGAATGGCTGACTTGAGAAAAATAATGTATGCCGAAGATGATGAAGACATCAGAACGATTGTCAAGCTTTGCATTGAGAATTTTTCTGAATGCGAAATTGAGTTTGCAGAAAACGGCAAAATTTTACTTGAAAAAGTTGACGACTACAAACCAGATTTAATTTTGCTAGATGTTATGATGCCAGAAATGGACGGCATAACAACTCTTAAAAATCTAAGAGAACGAGAACAAACCTCTCTTGTACCAGTCATAATCATGTCTGCAAAAGTTCAAGAAACAGAAATAAAAAAATACGAACAACAAGACATTCTAGGCGTTATAAGTAAACCCTTCGACCCGACTCAATTGTTTACACAAATTTGGGATTTATGGCGAACTCACAAATAGGTAACTCAGTAATGACAGAAATTTCAGAACAATTTGAAAACTCTTTAAACAAGCTAAAAGCAGTTTATCGAGTAAAACTAAAAGAAGAAATTCCCTATTTCAAAAATATTTTAGAAGAACCTTTCACAAAAGAACTTTTAGAAGATTTGAGAATGAAAGTTCATAAACTGAGTGGTTCTGCTGGAATGTACGGTTTCTTAGAACTAAGCACAATAATGCATGAGTTTGATATTCAGTTGCAAGAAATTTTGAAAACAGACTTCACACCTCATGTTCATGTTATAAAAGACCATATTAGTGGTATTATAAAAGTAATGGAGATAATATAAAGGATAGACTTTTGCCAAAAGTTATGATTGTAGATGATGACGAATTTATTCGTTATTACCTAAAAAATTTGCTGGAATATATCAAATTCACTGTTGTAGCAGAATGCGGAAATGGTGAAGAAATTTTTGATACCTTCTGGGAAACAAAGCCTGATATATTATTGTTAGATATTCACATGCCAGGAATAAACGGCGACAAATTCTTAATGGATAACAAAGAGTTTATCAAAGACACTTTAGTCATTATTTTAACCATGAGCATTTCCGACGAAATCAAGAAAAACCTTGAAAAAGAAGGATATACTCATTTCTTGAGAAAAAATATTTCTCCAAAAGAATTGATTAAAACAATCGAAGACACATGGAATGAATATAGCGAAAGTAAAGAGAAATAATGACAAAAAACTTTGAAACACCAGAATTTTTAAATTATTTGCAGAAAAAGCTAGACTTGGAACCTTTCCTTTTAAGAGATTTAATGAAAGAACATTCTATCTTTGAAGCAGTTGATATTCTTGTTTCAAAGCACAATATTGATAAAGAAAAAATTGGACAACTCTTTGGTGGCTACATCGGATACGCTTATGTAGACATTAATAATGTTATCTTTGATCCGCAATATATGAAATCTATTCCAAAAGAATACTTAAAAATGCAAGTTGTTTTGCCTTTATATAAGTTTGGTCCTGCAATAACTGTTGCCACAGCAAGACCTACAAATCCATACTTGCAAAACAATATTGAAAAGCAATTGCATTCTGTAATAAGCTTGGTATTTTCATTCCCAAGCGATATTATAAATTATATTGAAAAACATTATACAGAATAAATTCTTTAGTTTGTTGTTTTTGGAATAAAGTCGCAATGTAGCAACTTGAATGTTACATAAAAGCTTGTGCGTTCTTCGTTTGAAACAACGCTTACGTGTCCGTCCATATTTTCAACCAATTGTTTTGTAATATATAGACCCAAACCTGAACCGCCATAACTTCTTGTGTCAGCAGAATCGATTTGTGTGAATTTTTTGAACAAGTTATTTAATTTTTCCTCTGGAATAAAGGCATCATAGTTTATTACAGAAACCTTAACTTCAGAACTTGTTACTGAAACATGAACATCAATTTTTGAGTTTTTCTTTGAAAATTTAATCGCATTTGATACGAGATTTGCGATAATTTGCTTAAATCTTTCTCTATCAATATGTGCATAAACATCTTCCACATCGCTCTTAAATCTAATTTTAACTTTGTATTGCATACCGTAAGGTATAAGTTCTTTTATTGATTCTTTAAGCAATGGAATTAAATCGACGTCAGCCATATCAAAAGTTAATTTACCAGATTCCAATTTTGAAGCATCAAGAATATTATCGACAAGTTTCTTTAATCTAACTGAATTTTTATCAGTCATTTCCAACAAGTTTTTAACTCTTTCTGTCAAATCATCTTTAAACAATGTCAAAATAAGTTGAATAGAACCAATGATTGAAGTCAAAGGTGTTCTCAACTCGTGGCTCACAACAGAAATAAATTCTTTTTGAACTCTTTCAACTTTCTTTTCTTCTGTAATATCACGGTGCATACCGGCAATACCAACAACTTTACCCGCAAAGTCATAAATTGGAACTTTGAAGATTTGAACTACACAGTTTTCACCCTTAATATCAATTTCACGCTCTGCATAAACCATTTGACCTGTTTGTAGAACATAATTATCTTCTACATGAATTAAATTCAAGAGTTCAGCTGAAACATCATCTCTAAAATAATGTTTTCCCAATAATTCTTTTGCCGTTTTATAAGGACTAATTTTTAATAAATGCTTGTTAACACAAGTATATTCACTTTTTGCATTTTTGTACCACGCAACAAACTGAATTGCCTCAATAAGTTTTTCAATACTCCTGTTCTTCAAATAAATCAAAATAAAGAAGACGAATACGAAAAATATTAAGTATGTCGCAAAAACGTACCAAGTGAATTTTGCAAAAACTCTTTCTGTAAAATCAGAATAATTACCAGTTCCGATAACCCAGCCCCATTTGTCGTATTTTATTGCAAGAGAACGTTTTGTATAAATTCTATCTTGCTTGTCTTTCACATTTTCTTTTTTCCATTTATGCTCAATAATTGTCGGTGAATTAGGTTTTGTTTTTAAAGCCTGATTAACCAAGTTTTTAAAAGCAACCTTATCATAATAATTGTCTACATCTTCAATATTTGTGCCAGTTTCAATATGAGGGTGAAAAATAATATTCATATCATAATCACCAACCCAAACATAACCTGAATCATCAGAATATTTATAGTGTTTCAAAATAGATAAAGCTTTATTTTGAGCCTCTTTTTTAGTAAGTTTTTTAGCTTCAACTTGAGAATTCAAATAATCAAGAGTGTTATAAACTCTTTTTGCACGATTATAAATCTTATCATACTCCATTTTGTAAAGAGCATTTCTTACTTGCACCAATGCAAAAAAGGTAACAAATAATGATAAAATTACAGATGCAATTACAATCTTTTTCTCGAATTTATAATCTCTTCTCAAATTTTTTCTCCAAATTAATTATCTGATAAAGTTTGTTTTAATTTTATCTTCTGTTGTTGGTAAATCAATACCGTTGTTTTTACCAGCTTCAATACATTTCAACAACCAAGCCATATTTTGACCTAATGTACGCATAATTTGCAAACCTTCAAGGTCTTGTAAAACTTCTTCTGGCTTGTTTCCGTGAACCATATTCCAATAATTTGAAGAAACTATTGGCATACAGTTTATAGAAAAATGTTTGTTGATTGCGTCCATACTAGCAGTTGTGCCAGAACGTCTAGCTGAAACAATTGCACATGCCGGTTTAAACTTAAATGCAGAACCTCCTGAATAGAACATTCTATCCATTGCAGCAAGTAATCTTCCTGATGGGTGAGCGTAATAAACTGGTGAACCGAAAACAAAACCGTCAGCTTGTCTTGCTTTTTCTACATATTCATTGATTTTGTCATCTGAAATTACACATTTACCAGTTTGTCTACAAGAGCCACAGCCCATGCAATCTTTTACATCACCTAAAAATATAATTTCTGTTTCAATATTTTCTTTATTTAAAGATTTTTCAATTTCTCTTAAAGCTGTATAAGTACAACCTTCTTTTCTAGAACTACCGTTAAATAATAAAACTTTCATATTTATCCTTTCTTGATTAATTTTGTAATGGTTCAAAATCTTCTGCCCCGTGTTTGCAAAGTGGACAGATGAAATCAGGTGGTAATTCCCAACCTTCGTAAATATATCCACAAATTTTACATACAAAACCAACCTTGTGTTCTTTTGGTCTTTCAACTGGTTTTATGTTCTTTTGATAATATTCATAAGATACAGAAGATACATCTGAAAGAATTTCAGAATTTTCAACTTCTGCAATGAACATAATATTTGTATCAAATTCTTTTTTATCAATAACTTTTGCAGAAATTGTTGTGTTTGAGAATTTGTTCAAGGCTAAAATACCGTTATCAGTTCTGTATGAATAATTGCAATCAGCAAATTTGTCAGTATCTCTACCAGAGCAGAAACCAAATTGTTTAAATACACTAAATGGTGTTTCTTCTGTCAAAATGGAAATATTGAATTTGCCTTTTTTATCAATAACTTCGCAAGTATAATTTTTCTTGTTAACAGAAATAGCAATAATATTAGGCTTGCTAGTAATTTGATTTAACGTATTGATTATACAACCGCAATCTCTGTTATCACTATCAACAGCAGTAGCAAGATATAAGCCATAACCTATATTCATCATAGGGTTAGTATTTTTACCTCTTACAACAACTGTTTTTAAAATATTTTCAACTAAATTGTCTAAAACTTCCATTTGATTTTGTTTCATGGAAGATTTTATTGTAACAACTGGTTCTGTGTAAGTTATGTTTTTCAAACTTGCAAGACTTTCTTTTGTAAGTTTTGCAACAGTTGATGCCCAAGTACCATTTTCAATAATAGAAATTGTTCTATTTTGTAAATTGTGAGATTTCAATTCATTTAAAACAGTTTCCATATTACTGAAAATACCTGCATTATATGTTGAAGCCGCAATTACAATATGAGAACATCTGAAAGCTTCTGCCACAATGTATGAGAAATGAGTTTTTGAAACATCATACATTTTAATATCTTTAACACCTTTGTTTGCAAGTTTTGTAGCTAAGATTTCTGCAACGTTTTCAGTGTTACCATAAATTGAACCGTAAAGTATTAAAACTGTTTCTTCTTCTGGTTCATAAGTGCTCCATTTTTGATATTTTTCAACAAACCAATTAATTTTGTTTCTCCAAACGGGACCGTGAAGAGGACAAATCATTTTTATATCAATATTTGAAGCCTTTTTAAGTAATGTTTGAACTTGTGGACCATACTTACCAACAATATTTGTATAATATCTTCTAGCATCGCCAAGCCATTCTTCTTCAAAATTAAATTCATCAGCAAAAAGGCTTCCGCTTAATGCACCAAAAGTACCGAACGCATCTGCTGAGAATAAGATTTTATCAGTTACATCGTAAGTTACCATAACTTCTGGCCAGTGAACCATTGGAGCCATAACAAATGTTAAAGTATGTCTACCAGTATTTAAAGTATCACCTTCTTTAACCACTTGAGCTCTTGACTCAATATCAAAATTAAAGAATTGTTTAATCATACCAACTGTTTTTGCGTTGCAAACAATTTTTGCGTTTGGATATTTGTCAGCAATAATTTGTAAAACAGCTGCATGGTCAGGTTCCATGTGATTTACGATTACATAATCTAAATCTCTTTCACCTAATTCGTATTCTAAATTTTCTAAAAATTGAGAACAAACAGAAATATCAACAGTATCTAAAAGAACTGTTTTTTCATCTTTTAAAATATAAGAGTTGTAAGAAACACCGTTTGGAATAGGATATACGTTTTCAAATAATGCTAATCTTCTATCGTTTGAACCAATCCAAACTAAATCTTCAGTTATTTTTCTTGTATTATACATAATTTATTTTCCTTTCTTAATTTTATTATTAAAGTATTTTAGCATAAAAATATTAAGATTATATAAATCTAGTAGGTTTTATTTTTGTTGAGAGTAAAATTAAAAATAAGAGAAAAGGAATTGGGAACAGTGAAAGACACGATAAGAAAATACCACGTACATATTTTGTTGATTATTTTGGGTACAATATTTTATTTTTTAGGTCATTTTCAAAGAGCCGCAATTCCTGCTCCAATTTTTGATATTTTGCAATCAGAATTAAATGTTTCTGCAACAAAAATAACAACCTTTAGCGCAATTTTTATGTATTGCTATGCTCTAGGAACTTTGCTTTGCGGGGTTTTAGTTGATAAATTTGGAGGAATAAAAGTCATAATGGTTGGTTCAGTACTATTTACCATTGGTTCTCTTTTATTTTCTGCAACAGAATATTTACCACTCATGTATTTATCAAGAGGTTTGGTCGGCATTGGCGCTGCGACCTTTTATTTAAGCCTTTTATCAGAGGTTAAAAAATGTTTTAAAGATAGACATGTTGGAATTGTAATTGCGGTAATTCTTTTCCTTGGATATTTAGGCGGAGTTTGCGCAAATGCACCTTTCGTAATTGCATCAGAACACTTTGGCTGGGAAGAAGTCTTGAGAATTTTTACAGTCGGCTCAATCATAATTACTATCGCATTTTTTGTCGTTCAACATCTTTTAAAATCTATACACGTTAATGAAAAAGTTCATTTGAACCACGAATCATATTTAGAAGTTTTGACTCATAAAAATAACTATTATTTAGGAATTTTTACTTCATTATGCACAGGCTTATATTACGTTATAATGACAGTTTTGGGTGTAAAATTCTTAAAAGACTTTTTAGGATATTCTTCAGGACTTGCGGCAACTGTTTTATCATTTTTAGTAGTTTTTGGCGCACTTTCTGGAATTATTTTTGCATCATTGAGTAAAATATTTAATAACAGAATGTTTTTCGTAAAACTATTAGCCTTCATAGACTTTTTCATCTTCGGAATTATTTCTGTTTGCATAATGTTTAATATCAAAACTCCACTTGTAGCCGTATTGGTTTTATTAATTGCAGTTAACGCAGCTAACACTCCTCTTACAGCTCCAATCATTATGAGCACAAATAATTATTCTGTTAGAACAACTGCTGTTAGTGTTATAAACAGTATTTCATTCGTATTTGTTGGACTTGTCGCAACCTTAATCGGGTTCTTATTAGATTTGTTTCCTATCGTTGGTAAAATCAACGGCAACATAATCTACGGCAAAGAATCATACTTAACAGTATTTTTATTCTTTACTGTACTTGCAGTAATTGAAATCTTTGTATCATTTAAAATTAAAGAAAAAGTCTAAACAGTAACTTCTGGTTTGTAGAAAATGCCGTTAATAACAACCTCTTCAAAGAATTCTTCGTCATTTTCAAGTTCTTCTTTTGTCATTGGGTAAAAATCTATAAATGCATCAAAATCAACTTCGGCTTTACCAATAATACGCCAAATATGTTCACGCTTATCTTTGTCTTCTTGATTAAAAATACCAACAAGTGTAATGTCTTCATCTTCATGAACCTTGTAATCAGTATAAAGACCTGCAAGGTAAATCCCTTGAAAATCATCAAAAACTTCTGAAAGTTCTTTGTTCAAGGCTGAAATAATTTTTTCTATCTTATCTTTCATTGTGTAAAATGTTCCCTAATTCATCAAAAGAAACTTCTTTTTGAGTAGAAAGGCTAAGATTTTTAATATTTACAACATTTTTTTGAACTTCATTTTCACAATAGAAAACGGCATATTTAGCAACTTTTGAAGCTTTTTCTAACTGTTTAGAGAATTTTCTTCCGTTCAAATCAAATTCTGCAGAAAAACCCATTTCTCTGATTTTTTGAGTGCAGTATAAAGCATTTGTCATATTGTCTGAAACAACAAACACATCTAGCTTTGGAGTTTCTACAGGAGGGATAAGAGAAATAAGTCTTTCCATACCCATAGCAAAACCTATTGCTGGAGTAGGTTGTCCACCTAAGTTTCCGACTAATGTATCGTATCTTCCACCACCACAAACAGCGTTTTGTGTGCCTAGGTTGTTTGATTTGATTTCAAATACAGTTCTGTTGTAATAATCCAAACCTCTTACTAAAAGTTTGTTTATTTTGTAGCTAATATTCAGTTTATCTAAATATGATTTTAGTTGTTCAAAATGTTCTGAACATTCCCCACATATGTAATCTGATTGGATAACTTCTTGTATTTCTGGTTTTTCAAAAATCTTCTTGCAAGAGTCAACTTTGCAATCCAATAATCGCAAAGGATTTTTTTCATATCTTTGTTGACAATCTTCGCAAAGATTAGATAATTCATCTTTTAAAACTTCTTTGATACGATTTTTGTATTCTGTTCTGCATGTAGGGCAACCGATTGAATTAATTTCAACATCAAGGTCATTTAAACCTACAGATTTTAAGTAATCAACAGCAAGTGCAATAATTTCAGCATCAGCAAGAGGATTTTCGATACCAAACATTTCTACACCGACTTGTGAGAATTGTCTTTGACGACCAGCTTGAGGTCTTTCGTATCTGAACATTGGTCCCATATAATAAAGTTTTACCGGAGTTGGAAGTTTATGCATACCGTTTTCAATGTAAGCTCTAACAACGCCCGCAGTGTTTTCTGGACGAAGCGTGATTGAACGCTCACTCTTTTCAAAAGTGTACATTTCTTTGTTAACTATATCTGTAGTATCACCTACACCACGCTGAAATAGTTCAGTAGCCTCAAAAATAGGCGTTCTCAACTCTTGAAAACCAGCTCTTGAAAACACTTCTCTTGCTTGTTCTTCTATAAATTGCCATGTAGTAACATTTTCTGGCAATATGTCTTTGCAACCTTTTTGTATTTTAATTATATTTCCCATAAAAAAATTATATAAAGGCATAAGATAATTGTCAAATAAAGATGTTTTTTGTATAATTATTATTACTAGACGTAGAGGTTAGAATTTGAAAAAGATTTTACAACTATTATTAGCAATAGGTTTATTTTGCGTAACTTTACCATCATTTGCAATCACAGAAAAAGCAATGGTGGAAGATGCCGTAAAAGATAATGCACCAAAGGTTTATGACTTGAACACCTGCGTGCATACAGCGTTAGAAAATAGCCCTAATATTAGAAAATACAGAGGATATTTGAAAGCTGCCAAATCAAGAGTTAGCCAAGCAAAATCAGACTTTTTCCCTACGATAAGCGCAGGCACTGGTTATGGCTATAACGGTATGTCTGGTAACAAAATAACATCAACTTCTGACGGAACTTATTCTGCCTCAGCCTCTTTAAACTGGTTAATTTTCAATTTTGGTAAAACAAATGCCAAAATTGATATGCAAAAATTCTACGCAATTTCTAGCCAAAACGACTTAGATAATATCATTTTACAAACAATTTACAAGGTTAGAACAAATTATTATGGCGTACTTGCTGCAAAAGCTTATGTTGATGTTCAAAACGAATACGTAAAATTAAACGAAAGACAATATCAAAGAACAAAAGCATATTTTGAAGAAGGTTTAAAATCAAAAATTGATTTAGTAAACTCAGAAGTTTATCTTTCAGAGGCTAAAATTTCTTTGATTGATGCAAAAAATACATACGATAGCGCTATTATCAGCTTGAACAACTCTATGTATTTACTAGATTCACCAGATTACAGTATTAAAAGCACTGAAACATTTAATTTCAAAAGCGGAAACACAATCCCTGTAACACTAAAAGATGTTGGAAAAGATGAAAATTATTCTGTTCCAAAAAGCGTTTCTGATGCCGTTTTAACTTCATCTGTTGAAAAAGCTGATATTCTTCAAAACTATACATTCAAGCCATTCCCATATAATTTTGAAGATTCAGTAAAGTATGCAAAAGAACACAGACCAGACTTAAAAGCCCTTTACGCTACAGAAAAAGCTATTCAAAAAGCCCTAGTTTACGCAAAGAGAGATTATTACCCGTCAATAACAGCAAAAGCTGGTTATGATTTCAAAGATACATCAAAAAGTGCATATACAAATGGTTTAAATGCTGGTGCTTACTTGAATTTCCCAGTTATAAACGGCGCTAACACTAAATTCCAAATAGATGAAGCAAAAGCAAATCTTGATGTTGCAAGAGATTCTGTTGATATGGCTGAAAAAGATTTATATTTTGAAGTTCAAAAAGCTTACATAAATATGAAGAAACTTGAAAAACAAGTTCCGCTTCAACAAGTAAAAGTTAGACAAACATTAGAAAACTTTGAACTTGCAGACGGTAGATATGAAGTTGGATTAGCTGATTTTATTGAACTTCAAGATGCAAAAGTAAATTATAACAATGCTCAAAGAGAATATGTAAAAATCATTTTTGATTACAATGTAGCAAGAGCGAAACTTGAACTTGCAATAGCTATGCTACCAGAAGAAATTCAACAAACTGAAGGGAATACTAAGAAATGAAATTAAATAAAAAACGAGTAGCATTCGCTACGATATTAGTTTTAATAACTGCTTTAGTAGTTTTCACAATCGGAAAAACTATTAAACTAAAAAATTACAAAACAGAAAAAGTTGAAAGAAGAACAATTGAACAAGTAGTTGAAGCTTCTGGCACAATCAACCCAGTAAACACTGTCAGCGTTGGTTCTACAGTATCAGGCTTAATGATGGAAGTTTATGTTGACTTCAACTCTCAAGTAAAAAAAGGTCAATTGATTGCATTAATGGATACAAGCTTGTTTGATGCAAACTGCGCAAAAGCTCAAGCTACATTAACTAACGCAAAAGCTGATTACGCAAAACAAAAAGCCATAACAGATAACAGCTTTAAAACTTATAACAGATACAAAAATCTTGTATCAAGAAACTTTATGGCAAAGAGCGAACTTGATGCTGCGCAAGCTGATTATTTATCAAATAAAGCTCAACTTACAGCAGCCCAATCAAAAATAACACAAGCTCAAGCTGATTATGATTACAATGCAAGATTGCGTTCATTTGCATATATTTACTCACCAGTTGACGGAGTTATTGTTACTCGTGCTGTTGATCCAGGTCAACCAGTTGCTGCAAGCTTCCAAGCTCCAGAACTTTTCACAGTTGCTAAAGATTTAAAAGAAATGCAAATTGAAGTAAATGTTTCAGAGGCTGATATCGGTAAAATCAAAGAAGGTCAAGAGGTTGATTATACTCTAGACGGTTATCCAGACGAAGTTTTTAAGGGTAAAGTTACACAAGTAAGAATTTCACCTACAACTGTTTCAAACGTTGTTACTTACACAGTTGTTGTAGGTGTTGATAACGAAGATTTAAAACTTAAACCAGGTATGACAGCAAATGTTTCTATCATTACTCAAAAACAAGAAAATGTCCTTTGTGTGCCAACAATTGCCTTAAAATTCACACCAGTAACAAAAGGTGAAATCAAACGTTATGAAAAACAAGGTGTTTGGATAATGAAAAAAGGTCGCCCAACAAGATTTGATGTTGAAACAGGCGCAAATGATGATACTTATACAGAAATCAAAACAAGTTCAATCAAAGAAGGAGACAAAGTGCTTGTTGGTTCTGGTAAAGACTCTAAAAATAGCAAAAATGGTGGTAAACCACCAATGAGAATGTTCTAATATGGCTTTAATCGAAGTTAAACACGCAACAAAAACTTATGCAACAGGCGAAGCAGCTTTCAATGCCTTGAATGACGTTTCACTAACTATTGAAAAAGGTGAATTTGTAGCAATTATGGGAGCTTCTGGTTCTGGTAAATCAACTTTTATGAACATGTTAGGAACACTTGATAAACCTAATTCTGGCTCATATTATCTTGACGGAATTGATGTTCTAAATCTTGATAGCGACAGCCTTTCAGAAATTCGTAACACTAAATTAGGATTTGTATTTCAAGGCTTTAACCTTATCTCAAGAACTTCAGCCATTGATAATGTCGAATTACCAATGATTTATAAAGGTATAGACGAAGAAACAAGACACATAAGAGCAAAAGAAGCCTTGAAAATCGTAGGTCTTGAAAACAGAGAAAACCATATGCCAAACCAAATGTCAGGAGGTCAGCAACAACGTGTTGCAATTGCAAGAGCCATTGTTAATGATGCCCCATTAATTTTAGCGGACGAACCTACAGGTAATCTTGACACAAAAACAAGTATTGAAGTTATGGAGTTTTTCTGTAGATTAAATGAAGTACACGGAAAAACAATTGTTCTTGTAACTCACGAACCTGATATCGCAGAATATTGTAAACGTGTAGTGAGATTTAAAGACGGAAATATCATTTCTGACGAGGTAAAAAGAAAATGATAGAGTCAAAAACAATAATTAAAATCGCAATAAATTCATTAAAAATAAATAAAATGCGTTCTGCACTTACAAGTTTAGGTATCATTATTGGTGTAAGTGCTGTAATTATAATGCTTGCAGTAGGTACAGGTGCAAGAGAAAAAATTGCCAAAGATATGGAATCAATGGGTAGCAACTTGTTAATGATACGTTCAGCCTCAGCTAAATCAGGCGGTGTTCGTATGGGTATGGGTACAAGACCGACTCTTACTCTTAAAGATGCAGAAGCAATTGAAAGAAAAGTTAACGGTATTATGGCAATTGCTCCATATTCTACAGAAGCTAAACAATTAACTTACGCAAACCAAAACTGGTCAACAACCGTTGGTGGTACAACTGCACCATATTTATTTATTCGAAATTATGAAATTTCAGAAGGTAGAAATTTTGTTCCAGAAGATGTTAAAAACAATGCAAAAGTTACAATTATTGGAAATACAGTTGCAACAGAACTTTTTGGAGATGTAAATCCTATTGGAAAAATTATTAGAGTGGGAAATATCCCTTTTAAAGTTATTGGACTTCTTGAAACAAAAGGTCAATCAGGAATGGGTCATGACCAAGATGATTTAATTTTTATTCCGATAACAACTGCCCAAAAAAGAGTTTTTGGAACAGATTTTCCTGGAACAGTTGGAATGATTGCCGTTAAAGCTCAAGATGCAGAGGTTTTAGAACAAACTCAAAAAGAGATTGAAGAAGTTTTAAAATACAGACACAACATTGGTAAAACTCAAGACAATGATTTTGAAATAAGAAACCTTGCTCAAATGCAAGAAACCATCAAATCATCTGCTGCCGCAATGTCATTATTACTAGGTTCAATCGCTTTTGTATCACTAATTGTAGGTGGTATTGGCATTATGAATATTATGCTTGTATCAGTTACCGAAAGAACAAAAGAAATCGGTATAAGAATGGCAATCGGAGCGAAAACAAGCGATATTAGAATACAATTTTTGATTGAATCCTTCTTACTATCAATGATTGGTGGCTTAATTGGAGTTTTAATAGGTTGCATAATTACAGGTATAATAGGTTTATTCGGAGTAATGACAGTTTCTGTATCATTATTTTCAATACTTTTATCACTAGGCTTTTCAGCACTTGTAGGTGTTGGATTTGGTTATTATCCGGCATACAAAGCCTCTCTATTAAACCCAATCGATGCGTTGAGATACGAATAATTAAGGAAAACCTCCCTTATGACATATCATCATAAGAGAGGCAAGATAACTTTGAGCAATCAGAAGAGTTGAGGATTTACATATTTATAATATAAAGTTTTGCGTTGCAAATCATTGGGCTTTGTAGCTATGTTTTTAAAAAATTTTAGTACTTTATATTCATCTCTTGGCAATTTTTTTAAGAAACATGTTTTTATAAATACATACGTAGTGTTAGGTAGAATACATGATTTCAGTTGGTAATCCAGTAGCATCGCCAACGATGCAAAATACAATTAAAGCAAAAGCTCCAGAAACAGATTCTAGAGCTAAAAATCCTGCTGAAGCAGGTTATAAAAAAATAACTGGCGGACAAATTAAAGATATTCTTGCAACTCCGCAAGTTGTTCGTTCTGATTGCTACCTTGTTTCTACGCTTAAATCACTTGCTAAATCTCGCATGGGCAAACAAATGCTTAAACAAAGTATTAAGACTTCCCCAGACGGAGATAGCTTTGAAGTAACTTTTAATAAATACGATAAAAATAACACTTACAAAATTGAACACGACGAAAAATATAACGTAGTAAGTGGTAGAAATAAATTTAATCCAACTGGTGCTGTAGAAACAGCAACAAATTTTGTTGTGCAAGATAGAAAAGATTCAAAACCAACACTTATAAGAATATTTGGACCTTTATGTTGCGGAGAATCTCCCTTAGAATGCAACCTTGCAAGTAAATACATGGAAAATTTGACAGGTAGAAAACCTATTTCTTTAGGCGACGATAGCTTAAGACCTCTTTCAAGTAAAAAAGAAGAGGCTACAAAACTTCTTGATGAAATCGGCTCTCAAACAATGAATCACCACAGTTTCGTTGCCGGTTCAAAATTAATGAATACTAAAGACGGTATTGGAACAAAACACTATTACGTATTACAAAAAGTTGATAAAAATAAAAAAGAAGTTTACTTAGTAAATCCACGTTATGCAGATTTTTCTAAAGACGGTATGGAAGAAGAATTTAACATAGATTTACTAAATGATGGTTGTCCAAGAGAACAACTTGAACAAAATAAAAATAGCGTTAAAAATATGCCAAAAGTATACAAATTAAGCTACGACCAATTTATGAATAATTTCCGTTCAATTGTCGGATATTTTGACGATAAAGTTATGAAAAATAAAAAATAAATAATATTTTTGCTATAATATATTCATAAGAATATTTGGAAGGTATTATATGGCAAAGATTATTTTAACAGGTGATAGACCAACAGGAAGACTTCATGTAGGACATTATGTAGGTTCTCTTCGTGAACGTGTAGCACTTCAAAACGAAGGTTCTTACGATAAAATTTTCATCATGATTGCTGATGCGCAAGCATTAACAGATAATGCAGAAAATCCTCAAAAAGTTCGTGATAATATTATCGAGGTTGCTCTTGATTACCTTGCTTGTGGAATTAATCCAGAAAAAACAACTATTCTTATCCAATCAATGATTCCAGAATTAACAGAACTAACTTTCTATTATATGAATTTAGTTACAGTTGCAAGAGCACAACGCAACCCTACTGTTAAAACAGAAATTAAAATGAGAAACTTTGAAGCAAATATTCCAGTAGGCTTCTTTGTATATCCAATCAGCCAAGCCGCTGATATCACTGCATTTAACGCAACACATGTTCCAGCAGGCGAAGACCAAAAACCTATGATTGAACAATGCAGAGAAATCGTTCACAAGTTTAACTCTGTTTATGGAGAAACTCTTGTTGAACCAAACATTGTTTTACCTAGAAACACTGCATGCTTACGTCTTCCAGGATTGGACGGCAAAGCTAAAATGAGTAAATCTTTAGGTAATTGTATTTATCTTTCTGATGAGCCAGAAGATATTAAAAAGAAAATTATGTCAATGTTCACTGACCCAAATCATTTACGTGTAGAAGATCCAGGTGAAACAGAAAATAACCCTGTATTTATCTATCTTGATGCTTTTAGCAGAGATGAACATTTTGCAGAATTTTTACCAGAATATCAAAATTTAGACGAACTTAAAGCTCATTACCAAAGAGGTGGCTTAGGCGATGTTAAGGTTAAAAAATTCTTGAATAACGTTATCCAATCAGAACTTGAACCTATCAGACTTCGTAGAAAAGAATGGGAAGCTAAAACTCCAGAAGTATACGAAATCTTGAAAAAAGGCACAGCAGAAGCAAGAGAAGTTACATCTCAAACACTTACTAACGTTCGTAGAGCAATGAAAATTAATTATTTTGAATAGTTTATTTTTGAAAGTGCCAAATTTTTTGCAAGCATTTGTTCATAGCTTTTTCTTGAGCCAGCTAAAGGTCTTGTATCCTCAGAAGGTTTTGTTTGTGCATAAAGTTTAAGAACGACTATTTCAGAGGGATTTAACAATCTTCCATAACCTAAAGTTGCAACACCTGTGCTTACGAATAAATGTTTATTATCTTCTACAATATAACCATTTCTGTAGCGATTACCATATTTTGAAGGAACAAAAACAGAACCCATAAACGGTAAAATAAATTCCCCACCATGCGTATGACCGCTAAGAGTAAGACTCACAGATTGTGGCATTTCTGCAAAAGAATCCGGATTATGAGCAAGAACAATTGTAGGAACATTCTTACTATTTCCTATAATGTCTTTTGGATTTGTTTTATAGTGCCATAAATCTTTAAGACCGACTAATCTTACTTTTTCACCATTTACGTTTATATAATAATCTTGATTTTCTAAAAGTTTTATACCAGATTTCTTATAAATCTCGTAAACCACACTTGAAGGTTCATAATCATGATTACCCATAACAGCAACTACACCATATTTTGCCTTTAAATTCTTTAAAGAATTTGCAATCTCTGTAGTCGAATAATTTTTATCAGAAATAGATTTTGCATCTAAATCACCGCAAATCACAATTAAATCTGAATTACTTTTATTCGTAACATTTACAACTTCGTTTAATTTTTTAATATCAACAAATCTTGTTCCTAAATGAAGATCAGAAATAAGAACAACTTTAAAACCGTTCAAATTTGCACTCCAATTAGGGATATCTAATTTTTGAATATTAGACATCAAAATATTTGGTTCGATGAAAAAAATATCGAAAGAAACAAAAAGAACGAAAATAAATAAAAGTTTTAGTGTACTTGATAAAAAGTTTAAAAATTTAGTCATTTGCTATATGATACCACTTTGCGTAAAAAAGGGCAATTTAGGCAAATGACTAGTATCCGCAATACAGATGAATTTATAGTTAATACGCCATAATGAGGTCTATTTTTATTTTTCATCGTATTTTTAAGTTATTTTGGAATTTAATAAAAAATTTTAGACACATGGTTAGTAGACAGGTCGATACCATGAGAATTATCATTAACATATTGTATGTTTACCCTTTTTTTAAATCTTTTCCAAAACAAAGAACTCTCAAAATGAGAGTTCTTTAAGTTTTAGAAATTCAACCAAATTTTAAATAAAAAAAGACCCATTCGGGTCTTTTTTTTATTTAACTGGGGCGAGTGATGGGATTCGAACCCATGTATATCGGAACCACAATCCGAGGTCTTAACCACTTGACGACACCCGCCATCAGTTTATTTAATTTTATTTTCGTTCAATTCGTTCCTTTATTATATCACACTAATTTATTCTTTGGAACATGTAACCAATACCACGAGCTGTCAAAATTAACTCTGGATTTGTAGGGTCAGTTTCTAATTTTGAACGTAATCTTGAAATATGAACGTCTACTACACGTGTATCAATTCTATGATCTGGTGGATATGCCCATACGTGTTGTAAGATTTCATTTCTTGAATATGCTTGTCCTGAGTTGTTTACTAACAATTCAAGTAAGCTGAATTCCATACCTGTAAGTCTAATTCTTTCGTTCTTACGGAATACTTGTCTTCTTGCTGTATCAATTTTAATATTACCAGTTGTGATAACATTTTTTGTTACTTTACCAGTTGGTACAACTGCTTCTCTATTATTTGTTCTTCTTAATACAGCTTTTACACGTGCTTCTAATTCTTTTGGTGAGAATGGTTTGATTACATAATCGTCTGCACCTAATTCTAAGCCTGTAATTCTTTCTGAAACATCGCCTAATGCTGTTAAAATGATGATTGGAACATCAGATGTTCTTCTAATTTCTCTTGTTACACCATAACCGTCCATTTTTGGCATCATAACGTCTAAAACTACCAAATCAGGATTGCTTTTATTAAACGCATTAACAGCTTCTTCACCGTCTTCTGCAACTACTACGTCGTAACCAACCATTTTTAAACGAGTTTCAAGAATTCTTCTGATACTTGCTTCATCGTCTGCTACTAAAATTCGTTGACGGTCTTCTGTTTCATTTTGTAATTCTTCTGTCATAATCTTTCCTTATTTCTTGCTATTTATAAATAAATATAAATAT
>SAMEA104315432__coassemble_212_pt1 | contig 33354 bp, 27 predicted proteins | sample SAMEA104315432__metabat2_low_PE_018 | metagenome-assembled genome bin SAMEA104315432 (sample SAMEA104315432) | gut metagenome | biome: Monkey gut; feature: monkey-associated habitat; material: faeces | place: China | collected 2013
TCTTTCGGCTGTTCTTCTTGATACGTGGTATCTTTCGATAATATCGTTTATTGTAATACCTTGAATTTTTGATGCCATAAAGGTCGCTAAATCGATTATGTCTGAAACTCTTGAATATCTTGGTTTATCTTCCACTATTTACCCCTTTAAAAATTTGTTATTTTATACGTCCATTATTGACGTTATAAAAAATTATAATACAAATATAGAAAACGATTACTAAATAATTTTAAATGATATGCGACTATTCTGTAAGGAGTATAAACTCTCCGATGCTCATTCTTCCTCAGTGAATGAGCTTTTTTTTATTTGTTTTCGTTTGTTGTTGTATAATTAAAACTATGAAATGTATACATTTTAATTTTGAAAATATTTTTAAATCATTTTTTAAAAGCAAAATAATTGTACAAGCAATTCTTGTTGGTTTAATCTCTGGGTTGCTTGTAGTTTTGTTCAAAATGTCTATTACAAATTTATTTGAATATATTCAAAATTTAACAAAAAATCTTTGGTTCTTGTTTCCTGTTATTTCTGCTTTAGGTGGTTTGATTTCTGGATATTTGGTCTATAAATTTGCACCAGAGGCTAAAGGTAGCGGTATTCCTTATGTGAAAGCTTCTTTATTACATTTAGGTAATTTAACAAGAGTTAGAAGTATTTTTGTTAAATTCTTTGGAGGTATTGCATCAATCGGTACGGGTATGTCTTTGGGTAGGGAAGGTCCAAGCGTTCAATTAGGCGCCGGAAGTGGCGCTTTGATTGGTAAACTTTTTCGATTGAGTGGCTCAGATAAGGACAAATTGATTTCTGCCGGTGCAGGTAGCGCAATTGCTGCAACTTTTAATGCTCCGATTGCGGGAACTATTTTTGTACTTGAAGAATTAATGCAAAAATTTAATTCCTCAATTCTTTTTCCTGTGTTGATTTCAACTGTTGTTGCATCAAGCCTTTCAAGATATATTCTTGGAAATAACACATCTTTTTTAATTCCTGTTTTAGATAAAAATACTTCTCTAAATATTTTTGTATGTCTTGCTTTAGGAGTTATTGCAGGATTGTTAGGTGTTTTGTTTTCAAAATTAATTCATTTTAATAATAATCTATTTTTAAAAATAAAAATCAAACCTTATTTTAAACCAATGATTGCTGGTTTTGCAGTTGGTCTAGTGGGTTTGTTTTTGCCATTGGTTTTATGTAGTGGCAATGGAAGTGTAGATATTTTATTGCAATACAAATTACCAATAATTTTAGTCTCATTAATATTTATAGCAAAATTTTTTGTTACTCCTTTTTGTTTTGGTTCGGGCGCTGTTGGTGGAATATTTTTACCAATGTTAATGCTTGGTGCATATTTGGGATATATCGTAGGTGTATTTTCTAACTATATCGGTATTGAGGTTAATCTAGTTGCTTTATCTTTAATCGGTATGGCTGCATTTTTATCTGCCGTCGCAAGAACACCAATTACTGCAACTGTTATGGTTTTTGAAATGACCGGTGGGTATAATTTTATCCTACATATTATGTTAGCCTGTGCTATTGCTGATTTAGTAGCAGAGAAATTTAAACATAAACCTATTTACTCCGAACTTATTGTTAATCAGGTTAAAAATTCGACCGATGCAAAGATTTTAGAAAACAAAAAAGTTTCAGATATTATGAAAACTGATGTTGAAATAATTAATCAGGATTTACCAATTAAAGAAGCTTTATCTGAAATGACTACTCAACATCATAGTTTTTGCCCTGTTATAGATAATTCAAATAGCTTAATTGGTGCAATTATTAAATCTGATATTGAAGATGTGTTGATAAATTGCGGTGATAAAAAACTCTTTGTAAAAGATATTATGGAAACAAATATTATTACTGTTGATAAAGATTTGAACTTGTATACACTGTATTTTAGATTACATTCAAATAATTGTGATAAAGCTGTCGTGATTGACGAAAATAAAAAGATTGTCGGAATAGCTTCAAGGTACGATATACAAGAAATTTTGTAATAAATTTAAAAGAGGGCGAAACGCAAAGCGTTTCGCCCTCTTGGTTCAGAGGCGAAGCCGAAGGCTTCGCCTCTGGAAAATTTATGTTAACTTCTCCATAAAACATGGCAATTTTTTATTGTAAAAATTGTTAATATACATGTAGTGTTGGTATTGACAATATGTTAGTCATACCTTACAATGTTAGTTGTAACTAACAAAAAGTGTAGGTATAATGTGTAACGCAGTATCAGAAGCGGTATCTTTATATAATGACGGACGAGAAGTCTTAAAGGGTAATTGGACGAAATTACCTGAAGCTTTGATTGAGACAACTCGTATTTTAAAGGCTGTGAAACCTGTTTCTGATAAATATAATCCTAAACAAGATTCTTATGTGAAAAAATCTGTTAATAAGGCGTGGGATTTTGCGGATAGAAACAGTGATAACATTGAACTTGCAATGGGGTTAGTTAATCTTAGAAAAGACAAAGACAAGTTTAGAAATGGTTCGTCTTTCTTAGCTGGTTTTGCAGTTTCTAAGGGTTTAGAAAAATGTATGGAAAGCGAAAAGGGAGAAAAAGTTTTAAACAAAATCTCTAATGCTGTTCCTGATTGTGTATCAAAAGTTTTCAAATTAAATAGTGAAAAGGCTAAGAAGGCCGTTGATATATCAAAACTTATTATTTCTGGTGTGTTATATCAAGTTGCATCAGATAAGGTAGGTGAAATTGCTTCTGGTTATACAGAAAAAGTAATTGATAAACTAAGAAAAATTAAATAACAATTATATATAAGAGAAAGAGGGTATTAACTATGAAGATAGCGGTGTTAGGCGCTGGTCATGGCGGACTTGCTATGTCTGCTGATTTGAAATTGATGGGACATGAGGTAAAATTATCAGCGGTTGAAAATCATTCTTTGAATTTGAAATTTCTTAAAACGATAGGAAACATTACGATTGAGGGTGTTACTTGTTTGGGTAAAGGTACTGTTATGACTGAGACTGATTATGTTTGCGATGATTTTAAATCGGCTATAGAATTTGCAGAAATTATTTTTGTAAATGTTCCGGCATTTGCGCAAGATTATTATAACGAGTGTATTTGTAAATATGGTAAAAACGGTCAATTAGTTGTATATCCTTGTGGTGGCTTTTCTGCTTTGAATTTCTATAATTATTTAAAAACTAATGGACGTGAAAAAGATTTTATTGTAGGAGAAACTTCGTCTTTTATTTATACAACCAAAATTACAGCACCTGCAAAGGTTTTGATTAAGAGTATAAAAGATAGAGTAATGTTTTCTGCGATAAATGATGCTGATACAAAGAAAGCTTTAGGCATTTTAAATAAAATTTATCCTCAATTTGTTCAGGCGCAAAATGTTTGGCAAACAAGTTTTAACAATCCAAGCTCTACTTTGCATACGATAACAACTCTATTAAATATGAGTAGAATTGAACAGTTTGGCTCTTATAAAAATTCTCATTTTGATATAACTCCGTCTGTTGCAAGAGTTATCGAAAAGGTTGATGCAGAAAGAGTTGAGGTTGCTAAACATTTTTATAACAACCCGATGACTGTTACAGAAATTATGAATACATTGTACAGTTTGGATTACAAAAATATGTATGACGTTATTATGGGAATTGATGCGTATAAAATTCAGCATTCACCTGCAAATATGCAACATAGATATGTTTCAGAAGATGTTCCTTATAGCTTAGTTCCAATTTCAACATTGGCAAAGAAATTGGGCATTAAAACTCCAAATATGGATTCTATCATTAATATTGCGTGTATGTGTAATGATGTTGATTATTGGTCAGTAGGTAGAAATGCTGATAAGATTGGGTTTTTAGCTGAGGATTGTAAGAAAGTTGCATAAGATGACAAATATTATAAACGACAAACATAAATACTTAATTTTGATGTATATAATTTCAATGGCATCATTTATGGTGAATTTGGATACGTATATTGTAAATGTTTCTTTGCCTGTCATTGCAGAAAAATTTAGTACAAATACAAGCGGAATATCTTGGATTGTTCTTTCTTACAATTTAATGGTTGTCTCATTGCTTTTAGTTTTTGGTAAACTCGGTGATAAGATTGGCTTAAAAAGATTGTTTGTTTTAGGTTTTGGAATATTTACTGTAAGTTCAATTCTTTGTGGCTTATCTAATTCCTTAATGATGTTAATTGCTTCTCGCTTTCTTCAAGGTATTGGTGCAAGTATTTTGTACGCATTACCGCAAGCAATGATTACAAAATATATTGCAAAAGAAAATAGAGGTATGGCTTTTGGTATATTGGCTTCTGCTGCAGCTTTGGGTATAACTCTAGGGGCTCCTGTGGGTGGCTTGATTACTGGTGTATTAAATTGGCGCTGGATATTTTTTGTTAACTTGCCTGTCGGAATTTTGGCTATATTTTATTTGTTGAAAATTTTACCAAACGATTTTAGCGATTTTACTAGTAAAAAGCCTTTTGATTTCGTTGGGGCTTGCTTTAGCTTCTTTTCAGCATTGTTCTTGACTTTGTTCATAAACAAATTACAATTGATATCAATTAAATCAAACTTTATGATTTTTGTTCTTGTATCAGCATTGATTTTTACAGTATTGTTCTGGATAAGAATGGGAACTTATAAGTTTGCACTTATTGATATAAAAGTTTTTAAAAACTTATCCTTCGATTTTGCGAATATAGCGATGTTTTTGCTTTCTGCATTCCTTGCTGGAACAAACTTTTTAATGCCATTTTATTTGTATGAAATTTTGCAATTGAATGTTACTAGCGTTGGTTACGTATTCGTCTTGTATTCAATTAGTTATCTGATTACGAGTCTTATTTCTGGTCGATTGTCGTCTAAGATAGAGCCTTATAAATTATGTATCTTTTCAATGTTTATTTCTGTATTGAATATTTTATACTTCATAATTTGTTCAGATAATTCAGGCATTTTACAAGTCGCATTGTTTTTAATTTTTTGTGGTGTAAGCTTTTCATTCTTTATTACATCAAATAATAATCTTGTAATGTCTATGGCAAAGACTAGCAATGCCGGCATGATAGCGGGTATACATAGAATGACAGGACGTTTGGGAATGTTATTCGGCGTCGTTGTTTTTGAAGCTATCTTTTCAGTATTTTCATTCAATAATCTATTAGCTTTTAAAATCTCATATTTAGTCGGCGCTGTAACTTGTTTACTAGCCTTAATCTTTTCAATTCCATTTAATAAAAATAACTAATTAATTGTCTTTTCTGGATTAGAGGTGTTTTGAAATTTATTTTCAGAACATCTCTTTTTTTTGTTTTTGTAACAGTTTGTTTACAAAGGCTCAAATTTACTCAAGTTCTGAAAATGCTCTGCCGAATACATGTACATAAGATTAGGATAGACAGGGTATCGTAAATTAAAATGAAAAAACTATTATTAGTATTAACATTCATATTATGTTTAGGAGTTAGCCAAGCTCAAGCGGCTGATTTCTCTAAATACTCTAATGATTACAAAGTTAAAGCTGCATTAGAAGTATTAGAAAACATTGGTTCTAATGATGTTTTTGCAAGATTAGATAAAAATAAAATCAAAATTATGTTCTATGATTTATCAAGTATTGATTATTCTTATTCTAATCACTATGCCGTTGCTTCAACTGATGAAAACGGCGAAAACTACATCTTGATAAATGAAAAATTTAAAAATTCACCAAAAGAAGCAGTAGCTTGCTTGATTGCACACGAAAGCGTTCACGTTCTACCTAAAGCGACTTTAGAAGAAGAAGTTAGAGCAACAACTACAGAGGCTGAGACTTGGTTAAAGGTTGCTGATAGAGTAACAAATACAAATGACAAATTGGTTCAAAGAGAAATGAGATTGGCTGAAAATTACAGATTATCTACTCCAAGCAACAACAAAATCACTCAAGCAATTGCATCAAATAGTTTCTACAAAAGTCAATTCAGCTTATAGGAATTATAAAGAAATTTAAAAAAGAGGTTTGCCAAATGGCAAACCTCTTTTTTGTTATTAAATTAAGATAGGGCGAAACGCTTTGCGTTTCGCCCTATCAATGCCCTATTAATTCAGAGGCGAAGCCTACGGCTTCGCCTCTTTAAAAAAAAATATTATAATCTTTCTTTTGGTTTTAATAATATCTTATCTATATCAGAGTTAATTGAGAAATAAAAACGACCGCCTTCTTCTTTATAATATTTAGCACCTAAAGGAATACCTAAACCAGCTTGAAGATAAAGAGCGTGAGTAATGTTTATACAAGTACCAAAACCTACAGAGTGTAAGAAATTTGAAGGATAACCATAAAGCTCTCCGTTTTCTTTTACATAACCCCAATCATAGAATACTGCAAGTTTAACTTTATCAGACCAATGTTTAATTTTTTCTGGTAGAATTTTTTCTAACCCTGGGATTGGAGTTCTTAATTCAAGAGAACCAGCTACACCATAATCACCTAAGATTTCACTAGGTTGGTAACCTCTGATTGAATATGTACCACCTAAGAACATTTGTTCAGCTGAATATAAAGCTTGTGGTGAATATTGACCGTTAATTCTAAAGATTGCTAAACATTTTTTAGGTAATCTTTGAACTCTTGCAAGGCTTGCCACGATTTTATAAAAAGAACTTTGTTGTGCGCCTTTAATATTTTCAGTTGCGCCTAGTGCGTTTGTACCTAAGTCTACACCGAGGTTTGCAATTGTTCTACCGTAAGAATCATCAAACATACTATTCATACCTAATCTTAAAATTCTTAGGCTGTAATCTGATAAATTTTCTCTGAATAATGTACTTGATGATACTGAATTTACTGCGTCAAAAGAAACGTATGCTGCGATATCTTGAGTTGCAGTATTTTTAAGAGGTTGAATGATTTTTAATGAATAAGTTTCTGCGTTACCGTCGATGCCTAAGTGTTTATATGGCCCGCCAAGTTTAACGTTTGAATATGAATAATCAAATGCTAATCTTGTTCCGTATTTGCTGATAGGAATTTGATATCCTGCAAGTGCACCAGTTGAACCTGATGAAAGAACTGCACCGCCGTAGATTTTATCACCGATACCTAAAAGGTTATCGTAGCTTAAAACACTTGTAAATCTTTGACGACCTGTGTAGTTACGACCGTAATCGTCCCACGCAAGGTTTAAACCAATGGGAAATCTGTCTTGTACGTGTAATTTTATTTCTGTGTCGTGGTCTTCTGTTTTTGTAATTTGAGCTGCAGCTTTCATATAAGCGGTGTCGTTGATGTTTTTCATTGCACCTTGAAGGTCTCTAGCGTTGAAAACATTACCTTCTCTTAAACCTGAGTCATACATTGCAACATTTTTGAAAAACCAATCACGTTCCCACTTGTTACCTTCAACTTCTTTCGATACAACTTTACTTTCTTTGATTGCGATTATGACTGTTCCGTCTGTAACCTCTTGTTCAGGTAAATATGCGTAAGAAGTTATGTAACCTTTGCTTTGATAATAACGGCTAACTTTTATTGTTAAGTCCATTACGTCTTCTAAATAAATTTCTTTACCAACCAAATCTTGTGCTAACCTTTCTAATTTTGCACTAGAAATTTTTGTGTTGCCCCTGAAATATACTTTGTTTAATCTGAATTGGGGATTATGAATTAAGTTTGGGTCTTGTTGAACTTCATTTTCTTCTTGTTGTTTCTGTTGTTTATCCAAAAGGTCTTTTAAGCGAGTTTCATTCTCTACCGGTTGAATAATTTTTTCTTCAATAAAAGAGTCCTTCAATTGGATTTTATTTTCTCTATTTATAACCGCAGGGTCAGATGGTCTTAGTATTGGGTCTGCATTAGCAGACGTAAACGACATAGCTAATAATACGCACAATAGCCCATTTGCGGCAAATTTCAAATTCATCTTCGCTATTCCTCTCCAAAGAAAAGTCTAACATAAATAGTATTAAAATTTTATACAAATGTTAAAATTTGTAACCGTAACAATTTTCGGTAGCAATAAAAAAAATTTTAGACTTTTTATAATTTTGTAGTATAGTTAAATATATAGACAGATTTGGAATAAAATATCAAATTTATATATACATTTAAAGTTAGACAACATGAAGAAGAATAAGGATAGTGTTTTATGAAAAAAAACAGACTTAAAACCCATAAGGCTATTGCTGTGTTAATTTTAGCTCTTGCGGCTGCAGATTTCACAGTTCCGGTTATGGCAATGGATACAGTTACATCAGGTAAAGTTTTAGATACAGTAAATGGTAAATACGGTGCAGATTTACGTGACGTAACAGGCGCAATCGTTAGAACAGATTATTCTAACGCATATATTGAAAATACTCAAACAAACAGTATTTTGAATTGGGACAGATTAAATACAGCGCCAGTACAAAGCTTAAATTACATTATGAAAGATGGTCAAACATCTTTAAATAATGTTGTTGGTGTTGGTCTTTCTCAATTTGCTGGTGGAATAAATGCAGAACATGGTAGAGTTATCATTTCTAACCCTAACGGTATTCTTTTTGAAAATGGTTCTTGGGTTAACGCAAATGCTTTAACTTTAACAACTCATCAAGCTGCTATTGATGGTAACAACCAATTACATTTATATGGTGGCAATAATAACGCATCAATTACTTTTGAAGGTCGCAACTATGCAACTGGTAAAGTAAGATTAACCATTGCTAACGATTTAAATATCGTATCAAACAATATTGATATTGATAATGCAGTAATTATGGCAAAAGATACAAGACTTGTAACAGCTGATGGTGTTACATTCTATGCTATCAATGATACAAAAAATTCTTCTAACTTCAATGCACTTGTTAATAAAAATAATATGATTGATAACGGTCATATCAACGTAAAAGATTCTATTATCGCTGTTAAAGATAAAAACACAGGTAAAATTTCTATCCTTTCAAGAGGCGATGTTTTAGTAAAAGATACTGAATTAGATGGTAAAACAGCTATCAATGCTATGGATAGAAACGTTATAAAAAATAGTAAAACAGAAGTAATTTCTTCTAATTCAACATCAGAAGAAATTTTTAATTATGATGACATTTCAAATTGGGCAAACTTCTGGGATAGAGTAAAATGTTTCTTTACAGGTGGCGTTCCTCACAGAGTAGCTAATGGTGAAGTTTTCGCTAAAACTGAAACAACTACAACTACTACAAGAAACACTTACGATGTTTTAGCTGGTAGAGGTAATGTTACTTTATCAAACGTTAAAGCTTTAGATAATGTTGATGTTAAAGGTTCAAACATTAAAGTTTCAAATTCAACATTCAATGGTGCTTTGAATTTAACTTCAGAAGGCACAAAATTAACTTCTTACGTAAGAGAAGATGTTAAAACAGATATTATTTCAAGAGAAGCTGATGATTTTATCGTTGACGAAAGAAGCTGGGCTGGGGTTGCAACTAAAGGTCATTTCAATGTAGACGATGTGGATCCAACAACATCTACTTCAACTGTACTTGGTGAAGCTATTGCATCAGCTACAACAACTGATGCTGGTTCAATCACACTAGATAATGTTACTTCTTCAAATACAGTTAGAGCAACTGGTGATACAATCGCAATGTACAATTCAACAGTTGATAACTTCGATTTTAATGCGAATAACGTGAAAGTACAAAATGTTATCGCAACTGGTAATAAAGTTTCTGAAATCAAAGCTACAAACAAAGCTGACGTGAAAAATAGCAAATTCAAAACAATCAGAGCAGCTGCTGCTGATATTACATTCACAGATACAGATTTAGTTGATGGTAACTTACAAGCTACTAACAACGTTAAATTTAATAGAACAGATTCTCGTAAATCTTTCTCAATAAAAAATTCAACAGTTTCAGCAAAAGATATTGAAGCTAATGATATGAATATTTCAGATTCATTAATGGTTGCAGATAACAATATTTCTGCTAACAACTCAAAAGTTTCAAATACTGAAATGAATGCTGGTAGAAACATTTATGCAGGTAGTGCTGATATCAACACTTCAAACTTAGTTGCATCAAATGATATTATTATCTCTGGCGCAAAAATTGCAAGTTCAACTGTATCAGCTGATAAAGATTTAAAAATGCAAGATTCAACTTTAAATAAAACTAAAGTTACAGGTAGAAAAGGTTTCTTGAAAGGTGCAACTTTAGAAAACGGTTCTGACGTAATGTTAGATTATGTAACTAATAATTCATATGCAGAAAACGAAACAGTTGAAAACTTAATAATCAAAAATTCAAGACTAAAATCAAATAAAAATAACATCAACTTGAAAGATACATTAATCGAAAACGGTTCTTTAGAAACAACAAATGGCAAGGACGTAAACATTGAAACCAAAAATGACGTTAAGCTTGCAGGGACAAACATTGGAGGTAACCTAAACGTAACAAGAGCAGAAAACGTAGTTATTTCAAACTCAAAAGAAGCAGGTAATCAATACATTCCAAATATAGCAACTAAAGACTCCATAACAGATTATGACAAGACAAAATATAATGAAAGTTACTTTACAGATATAATTAATAACTACGGTAACGATTACGGAAAAGGAACAAAACTTTCGGTCATAAAAGGAAATGTAAACATATCGAACTCGAAAAATTCATTAATTATAAATACAATAGTAGGTGGTAATTTAACAACAGAAAATATTTACGTAGGTTCAGATTTAATCAATTCAATGGTAGTAGGTGATTATAATCCAAATAGAATTGCAACAACAGAAACAAAGGTTTATAAATCATTTATCGGTGGTAACTTTGATAAAAAATTTGAAGATAAAGCGACAATCTTACCAATAACACCTAACAACACAAGCTCATCAAATACAAGCAACAATGAAAATCCTAACAGAATTTCTTCAAGCCAAGTTGATGACCACAATAAAAGAAAATTTGGTAATGATGTTAACACAAGATTCCAAATAAGATTTTCACCAAGAGGTTTCGCAGCAGATGATGATAATCTAAACGAAATGAAAAATCAAACAAAACAAGGTGTAGTGAAGAAGGAAAACGGTTTTAGAGTTACAAAAAGCTTCCATGCTTATTAATCGGTAGGACAAAAGAGTAAGGTAGGAAAAAATACTTTAAAAGTTAGTAGGTAACACTAAGACTTTGATTAAATAAATTAATAGAGCGGGCTAGAATTTTATTCTAGCCCGCTCTATTTGTACATAAGTTCTGCTCGGAGTGAGTTCTCGCCTTTCAAAACACAAAATAAAAGACCAGATAACAAAAGTCATCTGGTCTTTTATGGTGGGCGTTGAGAGGCTCGAACTCTAGTTTAAAGTCCTTGTAGAACGAAATATCAACACTTTTTACACTATGAATAATATCCTAATTATATGAATTAATATATAAAATGGACACAGAATGGACACAGATTTTATCACTTCTATTTAAACAAAATAGAGGTGATTTTTTATTATTTTCCAAATGTGGATGTAGTACTTTGACCAGTCGTGGACTGGATTTGAACCGAAATTTGACTACATAAAATGATGTCTATTTGAAGGAAAGAAACAACAAAAAAAAATAAAAAGGAAAGCATTACTATATATGACTAAAGAAAACTATAACTATCCTAATATTGAGGATAAGTTAATTGATTGTCTTGTACGTGATTATCCTAATATACTTCCTGAAAATAAACTAGATGATTTTGAATTAGGAAGATTAATAGGTCAACAAGATATTATTAAAAGATTAAAATCTGAGAAAAAGTATAACGAAGAAGAAAGATTTTTAGATGAAGAATAGAGAGGTGAAAGTAATATGTGTGATTTAATACTATCAATTCTTGGTAGTATTGGTACTGCGGTTGCTGGTTCTGTTGGTGTATCTACAGTTGGTGGTACAGTAGCAGGTGCTACTATTGCTGGTACAGTTGGAGCAACGACTGGTATTAGTGCTGGGGCTGCTGTTGGTATAGGTGCTGCTGCAACTGCTATTGGAGCTGCTGCTGTTGGTGCTGGAGCTATCGGATTAAGTAAAGCAATGAGTAATAAAAACTCAGGTAATTTATCAATAAGTGCAGATACATTAAATCAATCTCCAACAAGTTTATCAGATACAGTAAGTAAATCAGCAGACAGAATGGTAGATTCTAACAGAAAATCTAACCCATTAAGTTCATTAAGAATCAAACAAACAATGAACAACAAACAAGAAACAGGTACTAACATTGCAAATGACACAGGTACTGGATTGAATTTAGGTGGTTAGGTATGGCAAGGAGAAAGAAAAGATACGTTGAGACTGAGTATATTGAAAGACTTGCATCTGAATATGAATCAATGAAGAATGACAGACAACCTTACTTAGATAAAGCAAGGGAAGCATCTAAATATACATTACCTTCATTATTAAAAGATGATAATGGTGATGTTATGGTTTATGAAACTCCTAACCAATCAATAGGAGCAGATGGTGTTAATAACTTGGCTTCAAAAGTAACTTTAACTATGTTACCTCCAAATCAACCATTTTTTAAATTTAGTATGGATTCAAATGATTTAAAACAATTAGCAATAGAAGCAGGAAATGACCCTAAACAATATGAAGATGATGTTGTTAAGGGTCTTTCTCTTACTGAGAAGTTGTTAGTTGATTATAATGAAAAGAATGGTGATAGAGTTTGTTTAGGTGAAGCGAATAAGCATTTGTATGTTGCTGGTAATGTTATGTTAGTGCATAGACCTGATACAGGTTTAAAATATTATCCATTAAACAGATATGTAGTTAAGAGAGATTATTGTGGTAATGTTTTAAAGGCAATAACAACAGAAACAATCGGTTATTATGCTTTACCTGAAGATATGCAAGCAGAGGTTTTGTTACGTTTAAAGTTAAAAGAAAAGACTGATGAAATCAAAGATTTAGATGAAAAGGAATTAGATTTATACACAGTTTATAAGAGAGAGAAAAGACATTGGATAACATATCAAGAGGTTGAAGGTGTTGAAGTTCCTAAATCTCGTGGTAAATATCCATTAGAAATTTGTCCATTTATGGCTTTAAGATATACAAGGATTGATGGTGAATCTTATGGTCGTGGATTGGTTGAAGAATACATCGGTGATATTTCATATCTCGATGTACTTTCAAGAGCTATTAGGGAATCAAGTTTGGCTGCTAGTAAGTTAGTTATGCTTGTTAATCCTAATGGTATTACCAAAATTCAACAATTAGCAAACACTAGAAATGGTGGTTATTGTCGTGGTAAAGCAGAAGATGTAACTCCATTACAGGCTAACAAATACTACGATTTACAAGTTGCAAGAGCAGAGAAAGAATCTATTGAAAGAAGATTATATAGAGTTTTCTTGTTAGCACAGGCTGTTCAAAGAGATTCTGAAAGAACAACAGCAACTGAAATTCAGTATATGATAAGAGATTTAGAAGAAGCATTAGGAAATCATTATTCTATTATGAGTAAAGAGTTTCAGACTGCTTATGTTAAAATTTCATTCTATCATTTGAGAAAAGTTAAAAAGAATGCTTTACCTGATTTAATAACAGATGATAAAGTTCATTTGATTGTTACAACAGGTTTAGAAGCATTAGGTCGTGGTTCAGATTTAAACAAGTTAAATGTATTTGCTAATACAATGATGCAATTTGCTCAGTTTGCTCAAACATGTGGAGCTAAGACAGACAAGATTGCTAAGATGGTTGCTGCTAGTTTAAATATTGATGTTGATGATTTGTTCTATACAGAAGAAGAAAAACAACAACAAGCACAACAATTACAACAAGCACAGTTAGCACAAAGAGTTGCTCCTAATGTTGTTAATAAAGCTGCTGAAATGGAAATGCAGAATCAACAACAAGAGTAACAAATGTAGGTTATTAATTTAGGAAGAAAGAGGTTTTATTTATGGCAAAAGCAAAAGCAAAAACTATTGCTGATTTAGACAATGAAATTAAAGACAATGGTAAATTAACAGATGATGGTAAAGAAAAGAAACAAGGTGAGCAAGTAGTTAAAGAAGCTTTTGGAGTTCAAGTAGTTACTAATTACTAAGGTTTAAATATACATGGATGAAACTAATAACACAGAGCAACAGCAAGTTAATGCTGCTGCTAATTCTGATGCAATTAATTCATCAGAACAACAAACAACAGAAGTAAAAGATTCAGCAACTTCTAATGTTCCAGCTGAAGGTGTAGATAAGGTTGTTACTACTCAAGAAACTAAACAACCTGAATCTAATGAAGGTCAACCTTCAGGGAATAAATGTCAAGATGATGTTAATAAAGAAGCTGAAATCAAGCCTGAAGATATTAAAGATGCACAAAAGGCTAGTGAGTTCTTAAAAACTAAGAACATAGATTTTGCTGAATTACAACAAGAATATAACACAAAAGGAGAGATTTCTCAGGAAACAAGGGAAAAGTTAAAAGCAGCTGGTATTACAGATGAAATGACTGATAACTTCATTGAAGGTCAGAAAGCTAGAGTTGAAGCTTTTTATGATGATATTTCAACTGCTGTTGGTGGTCGTGAAGAAATGAATACTGTAATTGATTGGGCAAGACAAAATATCTCAGCAGAAGAAGCTCAATCTATTGATGCTGTTACAGACCCTAGAATTATCAAAATTATTTTAAAAGATTTAAAGGCTCGTATGGAAGATAAGGAAGGACATGTTCCCGAGCAAATAGTTGGTAGTGGAGGTGCTGCTCCTCGTGATGTTTATGAATCAATGGCTGAAATGAAAGCTGATATTTCAAATCCACAATATCACAAAGATGAAGCTTTCAGAAATAAAGTGTTAGTAAAAATTCAAGCATCAAAAGCAGCAGGAACAATCAGATTATAGAGAGATTAGAGAGAAGATTTAAGGAGTTTTAGAAGAAGAAATGGCAGATAATACAAATTTATCAAGAATGGGTCAGGTAAACAAATCAGGAGACGTATTTGCTTTATTTAGAGACCAATTCGTAGCAGAGCTTATTACTGAGTTTGATGCTCAAAGAAAAGTACAACCGTTTGTACGTTTCAAACAAATTGAAAAAGGTAAATCAGCATCATTTCCAAACTTAGGTAAAGTAGATGCAAAATATGTATCAGCTGGTGAAAAGTTAATTGGTAATCAAAAGATTGCACACTCAGAAACAACAATCAACTTAGACCCATTCTTAGTATCAGATATTAAAGTAGCTGAAATTGATACTTTGATGGCTGAGTATGATGATAGAGAGCAAACAAAAATCGAAATGGCAAGAGCTTTAGCAAGAAAAGAAGAATCACAACAATTAATCGTTGGTGTTCTTGCAGCTCGTGCAGGTGGTATGGTAGAAGGTCGTGCTGGTGGTTCACAAATCTATTCAGCTGGTTGTAAAACAGATGCAGATAAGTTAGCTGCTGCTATCTTTGCTGCTGGTGTTGCAATGAAAGAAAAGGATGTACCATTTGAAGATATTGTATGCTTCTTACCTCCAGCTCAAGTTGCATTGTTAGCTCAAAAAGATAAAATCACAGATAAAAACTTAGGTGGTGCTGGTAATTATGCAAAAGGTACAGTAGGTTTCATTGGTGGTATTCAAGTGATTGAAACTAACTACTTACCAAACACAAACATTGCACAATCAGATACAGGTGCTAGAAACATCTATTATGGTGATTTTTCTAACACTGTTGGTTTAGTAATGCAAAAGGGTGCTATTGGTACTGTAACTCGTAAAGATTTAACAGTTGAATGTACATGGTTGCCTGAAGAATTAACTTGGTTATTAACTGCTCGTAACTTACAAGGTCATGGTATCCTTGACCCTCGTAGAGCTGTTGAAATCAGGAATGATTCAGCTCCAACTACAACACCAACAGAACCAGCTGGTGATGATAATAGTGAATCACAAGGTGGTACTTAATTAAACTTTCATCCGTAAATTAGTATATTTTAGGGAGTTACTTGATTGTAGCTCCCTTTTTCTTAAAATAATAAAGGAGAGATAATGACAACAAAATTAGAAGCAATTAATTGTATGCTTCAATGTATAGGACAAAGTCCTTTAAGTACGTTAGAAGGAACTCGTAGTGCTTTTACGGTGTCAGCGATTACTCTACTTGATAACGAAACTGTAAATTTACAGATGAAAGGTTGGGATTTTAATACTGAAGAAAATTATGTTCTTCAACCTGATGAAAACAAACATATCCATATTGCAGAGGATATGTTGTTAGTTAAAGTTCCAACGTATTACAAAAATAGATATGTTATCAGAGCTGGTAAGATTTATGATAAATACAAACATTCTTTTGAAATAGACAATAGTATTGAAGTTACTGTTGTGTTTGGTTTTGATTTTGAAGATTTACCTGAAGTTGTTAAAAACTATGTTAAAATGTCAGCTGCTTATAAATTTACTAAAAGAGAATTAGGTTCACAATCAACTTGTATTTATACACAAGAAGATTTATTAGAAGCAAAAGCAGATATGGAATTACATGAACTTACAACAGGTTCTTATACAATGATTCCTGAATATTATAATAATGACATTAAGGAGAGTTTGTAGTGGCTTTAATTACAGATTCAATTTCAAATTTTATTGGTGGTGTTTCACAACAACCTGATAAATTAATGTACCCAAACCAATCAAAAGAAATGAATAACTTTTTATTGAATCCAGCTAGAGGAGCTGTTAAAAGACCTCCAACCGAACATATTAAAAGGTTAATTGATGCTCAAGATAAACATATTAAAACACACATAATTAATAAAGAAGATGGTAAATACGAAGTCTTATTAACAGGTTCTGATGTTAAGGTTTTTGATTTAGAAGGTAATGAAAAGACATTAACTTTTGGTAAACCTGTTTATAAAGTCATTAAAGGTGTAACAATATGCTATACAGACGTTGAAGGAAACGATACTGAAGCTGTTGTTGAGAATACTGTTCTTTATACAGATGAAACATTGAAAACTAAATATGAATTTGTAGAAGGAGAATCAGTAACTGATTTCACTTATAATGGAAAAGTTTATCCTGAAGAAATAGAACTAAAAAAATACATAACAACAGAACAACCATTAAAGAGTTTGAGATGTGTTACAGTTGGTGATTATACATTTGTGGTTAATAATACAATCCCAACTAAAATGTTAGATAAGAAATTTCCTGATGCTTACCCTAACACTGCCTTATGCTTTGTAAAACAAGGTGATTATGGTTGTGAATATACTTTAAAAATTAATGATAAACAAGGATATAATAAAACATCAACAAGTGATGTAGCAACTTGTAGAACAAATGTTATTGCAAATAATGTTTATACTGATTTAAAGAAAAATCTTGGTGAAACTGATTTTAAATATCAAAAAGTAGGTTCTACTTTCACTGTACAAAGAAAAGATAAAGGTAAGTTTACTGTTGAAGCAACTGATGGTAATGCTAACAGTAACTTTTATGCTTTTTATAAGAAAGCAGAAGATTTATCTCAATTGCCTTTAGTAGCCCCAAATGGCTATGTTATGAAAGTAATAGGTGAAAACATTAATATTGCAGATGATTATTACGTTAAATTTGAAACTGCTGATGGCTCTGCTTTTGGTAATGGTTCTTGGCAAGAATGTCCTTCCCCTGATATAGAATATCAGATTGATAAGGCTACAATGCCACATGCCATTGTGAGAAATGCTGATGGTACATTTACTTTTAAAGCAATTGATTGGACTGATAGACCAGCTGGTGATGAAGATTCAGCTAAAACTCCATCATTTATTGGTAATTGTATTCAAGATATGTTCTGTCATAAAGGTAGATTAGGTTTTGTTTCAGAGGATAGAACTTGTTATTCTGATGTTAATGATATTTTCTTATTCTTCAAATCAACAACTTTAACAGAGCTTGATACAGATGCTATTGATGTTGGTTCTAATTCAAGAATGAGCTTATTAAAGTTTGCTGTTCCTTATAATAAAGAACTTATGTTGTTTGGTGAGAATAGTGAGTTCTTAATTCAAGGTGGAAGTAGTAATTTTTCCAATGGAACTGTATCTATTGAAATGTTAATGGAATATGCTTGTAGTTCTATCTGTAAACCTGTTCCAGTTGGTTCAACAGTTTTATTTACTTGTGATAATGGTGATTACAGTAAAGTATATGAAGTTTACACAACAGATACATATAATGTTGGAGCAAGAGAGATTTCAGAACAAGTTTCTCAGTATATTCCAAAAGGTTTATATAAAATCTTTGCTTCATCAGAAAATAATATTGCTGGTTTTCTAACTGATAAAACATCAGATACAATGTTTATTTATAATTATTATTATAATGGTTCAAACAAAGCCCAATCAGCTTGGAGTAAATGGATATTTAAGAATACAAAGATTCTTGATGCTGAGTTTGTTAATAATTTCATTTATTTAACATTAGAATATTCTGATGGTGTTTATTTAGAAAAAATTAATATTAATTCGTTACAAGGTGATGATGATTTAGATTTCATTGTTTATTTAGATAGAAAACAAAAACTAACAGTAACAGATAAAACTGTAAACTTAGATTATGTTCCTGTAAATGATATTCAAGTTGTTAATCCTGATGGTTTTCCTTGTGAGTTTAGTATAGAAAACAAAACAATAACATTATTAAACAATTATGATTATGTTTATATTGGAAATCCTTATGAATCTAAATGGAAACTAAGTAGTATTTATAAAAGACAAACAACACAATCAGGAGCTATGAAAGTTGTTGAAGGAATTTTAATGTTGAAAGATATTAATTTATCTTATGCAGATTCAAGTTATTTTAAAGTAAACTTAATTCCAACATATTCAACAGCAATATCTTCTACATTAGAATTTACAGGTATTATTGATGGTACTGTTTCAGCATCAATGAATAAAATTACCCCATACAGTTCAACATTCTTGATTCCTGTTATATCAAGAAATAATGAAATTGATATTGAAATCATAAATGACAGTTATTTACCTAGTTGCTTCTTATCATTGGAATGGCTAGGAGAATTTATAATTCGTGGAAAGTAAAGTAAAAGTAACAGATTCTCTCTTAGAAGATGTGTATGAATTAATACCACTTCTAAGGAGAGAAGATGTTAGAGAAATTAAAGCACTAGGACATACAGCTGAACAATCATTATTAAATGGGTTCATCTATTCAAATAGATGTTATACAGTTAGAGTTGATAATGAAATAGCTGGTATGTTTGGAATCTCTAACTACAATCAACCTAAAGGCTTTGCAAGTATATGGTTTTTAGGTTCAGATAAAATGAAAACAATACCTAGAGAATGGTTAATTCTAGGTAAGAAATATATAAAAGAGTTTCTAACTACTTATGATTTAATTGGTGGTTGGATTGATTCAAGGCAAAAACTACATATTAGATGGCTTCAAGCTATGGGATTTAGTTTTGCAGCTTCTCAATATGTAAATAGGCAAAGATTTATACAGTTTTTTAAAGTTAAGGAGAAATAATAATGGGTTGGATTGCAGCTGCTGGTTTAGGTTTGCAAGCTCTTGGTGCTATTGGTAGTATTGCTTCTGACAGACAAGCTGCTAACGATAATGCTCAATATAGGGCTTTACAAACACAATCAACACTAACAAATTACATACAACAATTAAATGCTGTTCACACAAGAGTAAATCAAGAACAACAAGCAACAGCATTACAAAAACAACAATTAGCAATAGAAAATATGAAAGCAAGAGCAACGGCTCAGGCTTCAGCTGCTGCTAATGGTGTTGAAGGTTCTACACTTGATAATTTATTTCAAGGTTATGATAGAGCAACTGCTGTTAATAATTATATTGCAAGTAAGAATTTACATTTCAAAGAATTACAAAGTTATCAAGAAATGATGGGTTATAGAGCTTCTGCTTTAAGTTCTATTTATAACCAAACTACTTATACATCAAACGGTGTTGGTAGTGTTCTATCAGGTTTTGGTGGTTTGTTATCTTCTTATAGTGATATGAAATGGCGAGAATCAATGAGTAAGAAGTAAGGATAGATAATGTACAGAGATAATAATAACAGAGTTACTCCTGATGCTCAGCAAGGTTTAAATTTACAACCAACTGCTGCTCCTGTAAATCAGGAAATAAGATATAAATTTGATACATCAAGAGCTGAAAAGACTAAGGCTTTAGCTGATGGTTTAGCTAAACTTGGTAAAGGTATGGTTGACATTGACCCTGTTTTAGAAAGAATGGCAGACCAAAATGTTGCTAAGGCACAATTAGAAGCTGTTGAGAATAAAGACAGTTGGAATGAAGTGTCTCGTAAAATTAAAGGTATGGCTATGTTCAATCCATATAATAGGGATGCTCATGAAAGACTAAAATCAGAAAATATCTGTAAAGCAACTTTATTAGAAGCTCAAGGTAAACCTGATTTTGAAAAACTATCTCAAGAAGATGCTAGTAAATATCTTCAAGATGCAAAACAAAGAACAATGGAAGCTTTACAAAAGAGTGGTGTTAAACCTGTTAATTATAGCAAGGCTTTGCTTGATTTTGATGCTAAGATGAAAGCTATTGATGATAATTATCAAGTTAAACATCAATCTTATCAATACAAATTAACAAATAATAGCTATCAACACAGTTTAACAACTGATTTAGAAATTGCAATGACACAAGGTGAAAATAAACCTGAAGCATTGAAGAATGTTTTAAATACTTATTCAGATAGAATGACTGCTGAATGTGGTATTCCAAAAGAACAACAAGCTGTTAATTTGTTAGCTGGTATTCAAAATTATATAGCTTCAAATCCAACAGGGATTTCTTCAGCTGAGTTATTAACTTCACTAAAAGGTTTGAAAGTTAATGGTACAGATATTGCAGAGTTGATTCCCGATTATGAAGTTAAAATGAGACAAATTGTAAGAACTGCTCAAAGAGCTGATTATGATGATAGAGCTTTAGAATTATCAAATAGACAACTAACAGAAAATATTAAAGCTTTTGATGCTCAGACAGAATTTTATAAAAGATTTAGCCAGTCTGATAAATCATATAATACAGCAAAAGCTTTAGCTGCTGAAATTAGTAATAATTATGGTTTAGGTCAAAGTGGTTTAGGTTTTATGAATAGTTGTTTAAGTACAGCTGAGAATTGGAATAGCTTTAATATTACAAGGTCAGACCCTAATACAATGCAACAATTAGGCTTAAAAGCTTATACAGGTGAACTAACACAAGATGATATAAAACAAGCTGTTAGTGCTGGAAAGTTAAATTATGTGGACTGTTTCAATTTAACATCAGCTTTAAATAAATCGAATAATGAGGGTTCAACTCAGTTTAAATTGTTAGTTTCAGATTTGAATAATACTGTGATTAACTCAAAAGGAGCTTTTCATAGAGATTTTTCAAAAGAAGAAATGACAGATATGACAAATGCTATTACTGATTTAAAACTGAAAGTTGATAGTGGTGAATTAACTCCACAACAAGGTTATCAAGCGTTACAAAAATATAGTAAAAGAGTTCAACAATTAAGAGCTAAAAATGTATCTAGTAAAAACCAATGGCAGAAAATCTATAATGGTGCTTATAGAGCAACCGCTTCAAAAGTTTATTACAATAAATATGGAACAGCCAATCTACAAGAATCAACAAAAGCCTTAAAAAGTTTAGGTATGGTTGCAACTCGTTATGGTGGTGCTGATAAGAATATTTCAGCTAATGCTAATGGCTTGGTTGGTACACAAAGAAATGGATATTATCACGTTGGTACAGATGTTAATGGTGTTGCTGTCGGTCGTTCTGTTTTAGCCCCATCAGATTTAAAACTTGTATGTTCTAATTATGAACAATCAATGGGTAATTATGCTGTATTACAAGACAATTATGGTAGATATATTGTTTTACAACATCTAAACAATAAATTAGGTTATAAAGCTGGTACTACATTTAAAAAAGGTACTGCAATTGGAACTATTGGTAATTCAGGTAGAGCTGATGCTGGTGGTTGTTTACATATTGAATTTTGGACTAAGAACTTACAATTACTAAGTCCACAACAATATTTAAAAGGAATTAGTTAATGACAAATAATTTAAGTAATGATTATTATAACAACATGGTCTTAGGTGGTAAGACTATGGCTGAGTGGGATGCAGAGGAGCAAGAACAATCTCAATACAATTTAGATGAAGGTATTTCTTATGAAGATGCTGTTAATCTTGGTATGCTTGAAGCTCCTCAAGCAGAACCACAACAAGAAGAAAACAATGAAGCAAGAGGGTTTCAAAAACTATCTGTTGGAGATACATTAAAAGATGTTGGAACTTCAGTTGCTAAAGAAGCTGGAAAAGTTTTTGTACCTAAGAAAGATGGTTTAGCTAATAAGGCTTTAAATAAAGTCGGTCTTGGTGGTTTTAATGAAGAAAACTTAGGATTAGATTATCAAGCTAAAACTAGAGTTGGTGAAACTTTCAAATATTTATATAGATATGGTGCTGGTACTTTAGCTACTGTTTACTCAGGTGGCTTAGTTGGTGGTGCTATGGCTGCTTCTAAAGTTGGAACTGTAGCTAAAATGGGTATTGGATTAAAGAAACTATTAGCATCAGATAAACTATTTAAAACATCTAAAGGTGGTTTAAAAGCTGCTGGTGTATGGTTAGGTAATAATGCTTTAAGTGGTGCTACTGGTGGTGCTGTAACCGATTTTATGGTTTACAGACCTGAAGAAGGACACATGGCTGATATGTTTGGTAATGCTGATTGGGCAAGACCGTTTCAAACACAAGAAGATGATACTGAATTTGAAGGTAAAATCAAGAATGTGGTTGAAGGTTTAGTTATGGGCGGTGTTATTGGTACAACAGTTGCCCCAATAATGAGACGTGTTTGCTCTAAATGGGTAAAAGCAAATAAAACTGCTTTAACAACAGAATCAGAAGCAGAAGCAGCAAAAGCATTACAAGAAGCTGCTGAAGCTTCACAACAAATAAAACAAGTAACAAATACAAGTGATGTTTATAATGCTGTTAAAGAATTTAAAGCTAAAGCTGATACTGATGGTGTTGATGCTTCTGAATTGATTCAAAATAATATTCCTAGTGAATATCAATCAACAGCAAAAGATATGCTTGAAATGATGAATAAAGGTGATGATATTTTTATTCATGAAGATGGTACTTTTGATATTAAAGTTTCAACTTGGGAAGATGCTTCTAAGGTTTCTAAAGAAGAATACGATAAACAATTAAGAAATGCAGATGAAGTTAAAGCAAAAGATTTAGATAATGTTAGATATGGTAATACAGCTTTAGAACACATGGATGCTGCAACTAAATCAACTTGGGAAAATAGAGGTTGGTTAGGTGAAGGTGATTCAAGTCTTGTTAAAGTCAAAACAGATAAAGAAGGCTTTGAGACTAAAACTGTAAATAAAACTGTTGCTAATAAAATTGCTAAAAACTATTCTGATAAATGGGAAATTGATAATAACATTAAAGTTGAAGTTGTTGATGGTTTAAAAGATTCTAATGGTAATCCTGTATCAGGGAGAACTGAAGGAACTAAATATCAAGGTAAAACAACAACTAACAAACAAAATGCTATTGATAAACAAAAACTTAAAATCTCAAAACTTGAAGATAAAATAACTCAGGAAGAAGGAGGTAATGCTCCTGTTACTGATGTTCTTGATAATCTTAAAGAAGAATTGAGAATTGCTAAGAATGAGTTAAAAGAGTTAGAAAAAGCAAATAAAAAACAAAACAGAATACCAAACATAACAATTAAGATTGATTCTAATTGTGAAAATCCCCATACTGTTTTAAGAAGTGAATTAGAACACGCAAGAGATATTGCAAAAGGAACAGTACCCAACCAAAAGGTAAAACACTTTAGTCGTTATGATGGTATGAATGAATCTGAAGTTGCTAGTGGTTATGTTCATAAGAAATCTACAAGTCGTTCTTTACAAAATGACATGAACACTTTAAATGATAAAGAAAATATGTTATCATCTAAAGTGGAGGATTTGAATGTATCAGAAACCAACACCCGAAGAACAGCAGAAGATGAGCGAAGCTCACAACAAGAGAATGGCAGAAGCAGCAGCTCGGATGGGCGAGGAGTTGATTCAGAAGTACATGAAGGAGTACGGCTGGACAAATCGAGAGTGGGCAATACAAGCTTGGCTAGAGAGCTGGTAGAGACTAAGGTTGATAAAACATATAATTTATTAAAAAATACATCTGAAGCTTCCAATAAATTTGTGGAAGCTTTAAATTTAGCTAAAGAATCTCAAGCTGAATATGGTAAACAAGTTCATACTTATACTCCTGAAGAATACAGTAACATGAAACTATACTTATCAAATGATAGTAAGATGGGTTTTGCAATTAAACCTGATGGTGATTTGGTTTCTGTATTTATTCATGATGATAGGAGTGGTCAAGGTTTATCACATAAATTAATTGAACTTGCAAAACAACAAGGAGCAACTAAATTAGATTGTTATGATACATATCTAACTAATCTTTATAAGAAACATGGATTTGTGGAAGTTGGTAGAGATAAGTGGAATGATAAATATGCTCCTGAAGGTTGGAACAAAAAAGACTTAGGCGAGCCTGATGTTGTTTATATGGAGTTATCAGAAAAACAACTAAAATTAGATTTCAATTCAGTTGAAGAAGTTGCTGATGCTGTTGGTAAGGGTGATTTCAAATATCAAACAGCAGCTGATGTAGATAGATTAGCTATGGAATCAGCTGATAAGTTTACTCCTTATGCTAAAACAACTTGGAAAGAAATTTGTGAATCTGTTGATAATGACCCTGTTTTAAAACAGATTATTGAAGGTTTAGATGCTGAAGATGTTTTAAGATATTCAGGTAATCCTGAACAATTAGCAGCTTTAGTTAAAAGAGAACTTGGAACATTAAAACTTCAAGATGCTTTAACTCAAAGATTAATGACAACCACAGATAAAACAGCTAAACGTGAAATAATGAATTTAATGACTAAGCTTCAAGATAGAATTGAAGCATATCGTAGTTATTCAGGTTTAGCCTTAAATGTACAAAAGGCTTCTCATATTATTGAAGATGCTTATGCAAATAAAACAATGACTGAGTTTGCTAAAAATGGTATAACAGCTTTATCTGATATTATTGAAAATGCTTTAAAGAAAATAGATTTAAACTTTACTAAAGGTGAATTAGTTAATAAGAAACAAGAGATTCTTGCTTCTATTTTAGCTGATGCTGATGTTAATTTCTTAAAGCTCATTAAAGATGAAGATTTACAACAAGCATTTAATGAATCTATTGATAAAGTATTAAAAGATAAAAGATTTGATAAAGATGTATTTACTAAAGATATTAGAAACGCTATCTTGGATAAACAAATCTCTTATGTTGAAAAATTATCAAAAGAAGCCCCAACACTAGAAGGACAGAGAAAAACATTATTGAATTGGCAAAATGCCCAATCATACTATGTTCACAACTTGTTATCAGGTGTTGGTACAATCTGTAAGAATGTTTTATCAGGAGCTATGAATACTTTATACTTTCCTGTTAAAAAGATGCTTGCTGGTGCTGTTTTTGGTGGTGGTGATGCTATGTATAAGGAAGGTTTAGGAACATTAAATGCAATGTTATCTAACTGGAATGATGCTTACTTATTAGCAAAACAAGCCTTCATCAATGGCGAAGGTGCTATGACTAATCTTGGTAAAGATACAATGTCAGAAACACAACAAGCAGCTTTCAATAAATGGGGTAAAGAAGATGCTTCTATATTAGAACACTTACAAAACTTACACTCATTTATGACAAGATTAATGGGTGCTACTGATGAATTTATGTCTCAACTAAATTACAGAAGTATTGTTAAATCTAAGGCTTATTTACAAGCTGAAGAATTAGCAAAAACTATCAGTAAACAAAATGACCAACAATGGATTGAAAATCAAGCTAATAAATTCTTTAATGCTTCCTTTGATGGTTCAGGTAGACCTTTAGATATTGATGCTTATTATGAATCTAAATCAGCTTTATATCAAACACAATTAGATGGTAAAACTTTTGATGGCACACAGATGAGAGAACAAACTTGGGCAATGGCTGCTGGTGAAAGTATTAATAATGCTATTACTGGTAAAGCCCCAGCTTTGAAGTTCTTATTCCCATTTGTTAAAACAGGTGTAAATATCTTACAAATGAACTTAGACCATAATGCTTTATATGCTTTATGTTCTAAATCACAAAGAGATTTATTATTCAGTCAAACAGCTGAAGGTGCTTTAGCAAGAAGTCAAGTTGCTTTTGGTGCTTTTAGTTTAACAATGGCTAGTGCTATAGCTTTAAGTGGTGGTATTACAGGTAGTTTACCTAGAGACCCTAAAGAGAAAAGAGCTTTGTTAGCAACAGGCTGGAGACCTTATTCTATTGTAACACCTGATGGTAAATACATTTCATATCAAGGTTATGAACCATTACATACAATTTTAGGCTTTGCTGCTGATATTGTTGAATTAGGAACATCAATAGCAACAGATGAAGATTATATGAGTATGGAAAAGGTAATTAATGAAGGTTGGGGTATTATTCTAAACAACTTCCTTGATAAGGCTGCTTTTAGAAGCGGTGTATCAGCTTTAAACATAATCTTTGATACAGATGGAAGTACGTTAGAAAACTTAGAGAAATTAGGAGCTAATACAGCTGCTGGTTTCTTACCTGATGCTTCTTTTGTTAAAGGTCTTTCTACTTTTGGGGAAAGAGATGCTAAATCGCCTAAGACATTTATGGATAGATGGTTAAACATGTATTTCAATAGGGGATTAGGAGAACAGAGAAGAAACTGCTTTGGTGAAAAACAAAATGTTACTAACTTAATTATTTCTAATAGTGTTTCACTTGAACACACACCTGAAAATGATGAGTTGTTAAGATTAGCTGAGTTTGGTTTTAAACCGTCAGAAATTACTGATGTAATTGCTAAAACAAACTACAACTACAAAGATTTTAAAGATGATAAAGGTAGAAATGCTTATGATTATATGATGGAAGCATTATCTGAATCAGGTTTAAGAGAAGCCGTTAGAGATTTAGTAACATCTCCTGAATATCAAGAATTACCTGATGGAGTTTTAACAGAAGATGCAAAAGCAAATGGTGTTAAATTCACATCAGCAGATGAAACAAAGATAAATGCTTTGAAAGCTTTATTTATTGAGTATAACAATAAAGCAAAAGAAGACGTTATGTTTGACCATCCTGAGTTAATGAATAAAGAAGGTGTTTCACTAGGAGATGCTCAACAAGAATCTTTATCTAATAAATTAAATCTATTAATCAATCAAGGATTAAATAATGATTTGAATGAATTAAATAATTTCTATTAGGAGATATAAAATAAATGATAACATATTATGCAAGAGTTGATTACTCTTACTCAGGGGATAGTAAATTTACTATCCCTTTTTCTTATATAAAGAAAGAACATATTGTTGTTTTGGTTAATGATGTTAAAACAACAAATTATACATATATTACTTCATCACAGATTGAAGTAAAAGATGAATTACAAGCTGAGGATGTTGTTTCTATCAGAAGAACAACACCAATCAAAGATAAATTAGTAAGCTTTACTGATTTGAATATTTTGAATGGAGAAACACAAAACTTAGCACAGGAACAAGTTTTTAATGCTGTTCAGGAAATGTATGACAAGAATGAACAACAAACACAAAACTTTCAAAAAGATATAAACGATTATAAAAAAGAAATTGAAGATAAAATACAAGAAGTAAAAGATGCAACAGGTATAATTAACACCTTTAAAGAGAGTGTGGGAACTTGTGTTAAGAAAGCAGAAGAAGCTTCTAATAGTGCTGATGTTGCAACTGCAAAAGCAGAAGAATTAAAAGATTCTGTTGATGTTGTTAGTGAATTAGAATCAAGTATAACAAACAAAGCCAACAGAAACCTTGACAATATCGACTGGAATAATTTAGACCAAAGAGCCAAAGACTCTCTTGGGGCTACTATCAAATCTTACCATAATGTAGTCTATGGTGTAGCTAAGACTGTAGCTTTTGGTGGTGATTATTCTACTTTTACCGCTGTGGATATTAGCGTCTATGCGGACGGTACATATTATGTCTACAAGGTAGACACAACAGACGAAGAAACACAAGAGGTTACATCTTCTATATCCATTACAACTACGGAAAATGCCGTAGCAACTCAACTAGCCAAGATAGTTATTGCAAATGGTAATGTAACAGAAGTGCAAGACTCTCTACAATACACTACAGAAACTCCATTACAAGAAGTTAAAGAGCATACATCAGTCAGTGCAAAGTCTATAACAGATGAGGAAGGAAAAATAAATTTTGTTCCTTTTACGTTTGCGCCTATTAACTATACCGATTATGACGTAATCTCCGCTAACACTAATTACACAATGACAAGAGACGGAATTTTCTACGCAGACTCTATCGCCTCTGTAGTTTATACGATAGGTGGTATAAGCTCTACAATCGTAACTAATATTATTATGGTTAAAGCAGGCGACACCTTTAAGTCATCTATTGCAGGAAAGTTTTATTACTATTATTAAGGAATTTTAAAAATGGTTATGTATTATAAAAAAATAACAGTTGAGAAAGACTGGGTTCAACCTATACTTACAAGTAATGGTACTCTTGGCGGTAGTAGTTTTGCTGTAGCGTGTAGTAATGTAAATACTGCTGCTGGTTGGATTAATAATATTGCAGCTTGTTTTGACGGGCAAACGGACACAGGACACATTTCTAATGCTAATGGTATATACCTACCCGCAAGTTGTGAAATTATTATTTATAACCCAATTCCGCTAAATATAAAGAAATTTACTTTATCTCAAGGCGCAGGCAATGCTAAAGGTGGTCTTCACGCAGGTGCTATTTATGGAAGTGATAACGGTTCAAACTGGGTTAAGGTTGGTACATATAGCGGTCTTACTGCTAATGCTAGTACTATAACGGAATATATTAATTTGCCTAACAATACTGGATATTACAAATATACTAAGATTGCTAATACTACAGGCGGTACAAACGGTGTAGTAGTTAAAGAAATCACACTAACTGCAACTCAAAAAGTAGAAAAATGGACAGAATGTGCAAAATCTGAATATGACCAGTTACCAGATGCACAAAAATACACGGAAAACGTATATATGATACCAACCAAAAAGGGTAATTATATTGCTAAAGTAGTTTAGAAAGGAAAAAATAAAATGATTTATTTTGATGAGCGCAAAAATGCACATAACACACCAATAGAGGGATACATAGCAACTGTAGAAGATTATACGTGGGCTTATTATTCTCAACCACAAAATATGGATAAATGGGATATTATAGAAGGTGTATTTATGGATATTACTAATACAGAAAGCTATAAGGCTAAAAAAGAGCAAGAGGAGCAAGAGCGAATAAATAGCCTTTTTTTAACAGGAACAGACGTAGAAAGAGCCATTTATAAAGATAAAGGAATGGATTTTACAGACATTGTAGAATATGTAAAAACAAATGTACCCACAATGGACGTTAAAGCATTAGAGATAGAACTAAGAGCTAATAATTTCTATCGGAACCACCCATATATTAACCAGATTGGGGCTTTATTGGGTTATACACAAGAAGATATGGACTTTTTGTTTTTGTATAAAACTTTGCCTATTAAAGAGGAAACAGAAGATAGTGAGGAAAGTGTTTAATTGGTTACGTTACTTTTGGGTAATTCCAACCAATTTTAATGGTGGTTGGAGATTCCAAATAAATGTTCCTATTGGAAGGAGAAAAGAAAAGAATAGTGAAAATATTAGACGTGTTATTAAGTAATGACCCTGATATTAAAACTAGAGCTGTGTTATTTGATGATTGTTTAGAAGTTATTAAACAAAAACAAAAGAAACAATTTAAAACAACATATCCATCTTCATTAACAATCAAATATGAAGATGGTTATGGTGTTGTAAGGTATCATACCTTGTTTGCACATGGTGGTTATGTATTTGATGGTGCAACAATTCCTTTTAACATTGGTAAGGGAAATATGAAATTTCAAATACCAGCTTTGTTTCACGATATTATGTGTGATGATAAATCAACAATAGATTATCAAAGACACTTTTCTAGTTTAATATTCAAGGCTTGCTTGCTTAAAACAAAAGTTAATCCTGTTGTTGCTGAGGTTATGTATCGTGTTGTTGATATTTATCAAGCCCCAATATGGATTGTTGAAAGAATTAAAAATTATATAGAGAAATTAAGAGATAGATGGATAAAAAGACATTAATTGTTTACGGAATTATATTTATGGTTGTGCAATTTCTGATTTCTTCAGGGATTTTTGTAACATATCAAGGAATGACAGCTTATGCTGCTCCAAAAGAAGATATAACAGAAATTACACAACACTTAATCCGTATTGAAAATAAAATAGATAAGTTAATTTTAGAAAGAAGGTAGTCTATGAAAAGTATTGTTAATCATTGGACTGCTGGAGGTTATAAACCTAATCAATGTGATTTAAACCATTACCATTTTATCATTGATGGTAACGGAAAAATCTATGAAGGTAAATTTAAACCTCTTGATAATGAAAACTGTACTGATGGAAAGTATGCTGCTCATGTTGGTAGTGGGAATACAGGTCGTATTGGTGTTGCTATTTGCTGTCGCAAGGATATCAACACACCTCCGACACAAAAGCAAGTAGAAGCTATGTGTAAACTAAATGCAGAACTATGTCTGAAATATGGATTTCATCCATTAAAACAAGTAGAAACACATGCTGGTTTTGGATTAAGACATCCAAACACAAGTTCAGCTGGTAAGATTGACATTAATTCCTTACCTTATATTGGTTTAAGAGGGATTAAGGAGGTTGAAGATTACATACAACATAAATCTTATTGGTATTGGTTAAAATTAAAAGGAAAATAATGAGTAAAGAGAGTGAATTATATGATAAATTTGTTGATTGCTTGTCAAATAAATTAGATGGAGAACCTACAGGTAAAGAATTAGAAGTTGTTATGAACTTTTTAAAACAACAAAACATACAAGCAACAACAAAACATGAAGGATTGAAGAATTTAAGTGATAAGGTAGTTCAATTACCTTTTGATGATATGGATGTTATGCCTGAAAAGAAGGTTAATTAACTTCTATGGAAATTATGATAGATGGGATTCAGCATAGGAAGTGTAGAGATAACTTCAAAAACTTCCTTTATGTTGTATTTAAGTATATTGGATTACCTTCTCCAACTGATATACAATATATGATTGCTGATGAACTTCAATATGGAGCTTCTGATAAAGTAATTGAAGGGTTTAGAGGAGTAGCTAAATCAACAATTACAGGATGTTTTTCCGATTGGCAATTCGATAATGATGCTGTGAACACACAAATATTATCGGTATCAGCCAATCAAACAGAAGCTTGTAAGTTTATGAGGTTTACAAGAAACTTAATGGAGGTTGTGCCTTTTCTTGCCCCTCTAAAGCCTGTTGATGGGATATGTCGTGATAGTGCGTTGCAATTCGACACAGCTCCATCAGCATCTTTAGCAAGGATTCAACCTAGTTGTAAAGCTTTAGGTATCTTTGGACAATTAACAGGGAATCGTGCCACACAGATTATTGCTGATGACATTGAAACATCTGAGAATTGTAATACGCAAACAGAGAGAGATAAAGTTAAGGCTGCTGTTACTGAGTTTAGACAGATTGTACAACCATTAAGAGGAAGTATTCTTTACTTAGGAACTCCTCATACAGAATTATCAATTTATAATGAATTGTATAATAAAGGACATCAAGTAAGAATCTTCCCAATTAAATATCCAACACAACAACAACAAGAGAAATATGGAGATAAACTTGCTCCTGCTATTATTCAAAGGTTGGCTGAGAGACCTGAATTAGTAGATAAACCTACTGACCCATTAAGATTTAATGAAGATGATATTATTAAATTAGAATCAGAAGGTAGAAGTAAGTTTGCAATGCAGCAGATGTTAGATACAACTCTATCTGACTTAGAAAGATATCCTTTAAAATGCTCTGATTTGATTGTTATGGATTGTGATAAAGAGATTGCTCCTGAGAAAGTTGCTTATGGTTCTGCTCCTAATCAGATTATTAAGAATTTACCTTGTAATGGTATTGGTACAGATAAATTCTATTCACCAATCCCTTTAGCAGACATTAAATGGCTTCCATATACTTATAAAGCAATGGCAATAGACCCATCAGGTAGAGGTCAGGATGAGTTAGCTTTTGTTATTGTTGCTGTTATTAATGCTCAAATCTTCCTACTTAAAGCTGGAGGTTTACAAGGTGGTTATTGTCAAGAGAACTTAGAAAAACTAGCAAACTTAGCAAAAGAATACAAGGTTAATAAAATTAAGATTGAATCTAACTTTGGTGATGGTATGTTCACGACATTGTTATCACCTGTAACGAGAAGAATCTATCCTGTTTCTTTAGAAGAAGTTAGACATAATACACAAAAGGAAAGAAGAATTATTGATACTCTTGAACCTGTTATGAACCAACACAGATTAATTATAGATAAGAAAGTTATCAGAGAAGATTCAGAGAGTATCAAAATATATCCACTAGAAAAACAACAACAATATTCATTATTCTATCAAATGACTAGATTGACTAAGGATAGAAATTCTTTAGCACATGATGATAGACTTGATGTTTTAGCTATTGCTGTTGCTGATTGTTTGGATATGTTGTCTATTGATGCTGATGAGGAGATTAGACTTAGACAGGAAGCTGAGGAAGAAGCATTTTGGGATGAGTTCTTTGGTGAGGAATCACAAGATTCAGATTGTTGGTTTGATATATAGTTAAAATATTAAATCTCTATCGGAGTTATTGAGAGATTTCATGGGTTAGTTGTGATTTAGGTACAAACTATCATGACTAACCCTAACCAACCTTAAAATTGATTTATATTTCCTTTAAGAAAATTTATCACAGATTTTTAAGAGGGTATATACGCTATGGCTCGTGGGTGCTGTTCCCCCTATGGCATCAGATGATGTGAAATAAGACTATTTACAATTCAATTATATATGTAATTCAATAAAATAATATATTTTATTTACATCAATTTTAGCATTATATTATATAAAATATAATCATTAATAGATTAATTTTTATTAGAGAGTACACAAAAGCAAAAAAAATATTTCATTTGTCCTACTCTCTATATTTTTTATTTCAAAATATAATTGAATTACAGTATGGTTTCATGAAGATTTATTACAAATGTTATAACAAAATAAAACAAAAC
>SAMEA104315432__coassemble_229_pt1 | contig 31407 bp, 27 predicted proteins | sample SAMEA104315432__metabat2_low_PE_018 | metagenome-assembled genome bin SAMEA104315432 (sample SAMEA104315432) | gut metagenome | biome: Monkey gut; feature: monkey-associated habitat; material: faeces | place: China | collected 2013
ACATCGTAAAATTAAACATAGAAGTTCCAGCACAAGAAGCAGTAGATGCTTATAACAGAGCTGTACAAAGAATTTCACAACACATCAACATTCCAGGTTTCAGAAGAGGTAAAGCTCCAAGACCTATCGTTGAACAAAACGTTGGTAAAGAAAGAATTAAATACGAAGCATTAGAATCAATGCTTCCAAGAGTTTTCCAAGAAGTTATTAAGGAAAATAATTATGACATCGTAACTCAGCCAAGTGTTGATTCTTACGAATTCAATATTGGCGAAGATTTAAAAATCAAAGCTACAATTGAATTAAGACCTGAAGTTAAATTAGGCGAATATAAAGGTATGACAGTAAAAGTTGAATCAGAAAAAATCCCTGAAGATGCTTTTGATAAAGCAATGGATAACATTAAACAACGTGCTGTTACATCTGAAATCGTTGTAGATAGACCATCAGAAGCTACTGACTTAGTAACATTCGATTTTGACGGTTATGTAAACGGTGAACAAATTAAAAATGGTTCTGGTAAAAACTACACATTAGATATTGCTAATTCAAGCTTTATTCCTGGTTTTGCAGAACAATTAGTTGGTCATAATGCTGGTGAAGAATTTGATATCGAAGTTAAATTCCCAGAAAATTACCATGAAGAAAAATTAGCTGGTGCTCCTGCTACATTCAAAATTAAACTTCACGAAATTAGACAAAAAGTTGTTCCAGAATTAAACGACGAATTTGCTAAAAAAGTTGGTCCATTTGAAACAATGTCTGATTTAGAAGCTGATATTCAAAAATATCTTGAAAAAGCAAGAGATGATCAAAATAAATCAAAAGCTGACGAAGCTATTTTTGACAAAGTTATTGAAAACACTGAGTTAGAAATTCCAGAAACAATGATTGAAAGAGAATGCAATCACTTGTTAGACGAATACAAACAAAAATTAGCTATGCAAGGTTTCACTTATGAACAAGCTCTTCAACAATACGGTGAAGAAGGTATCATGAGTCAATTAAAAGAAGATGCAGAAAAAAGAATTAAAAACTCTTTAATCATCGATAAAATTGCATCAGAAGAAAAATTAACTGTTGAAGCTAATGATATGGAAGCAAAATTAGAAAAAATGCAAAACGCTTACCAAATGGATAAAACATCATTGATGAAACAATTATCTCAAAATCCAGGTTTCTTAAGTTCATTATCTCAACAAGTTATCAACGAAAAAGTTGCTAATTTCTTGGCTGAAAATAACACAGTAGAATATGTAGACTAATTAAATATAATATTATATAGAAAGGAAATAAAAATGAGTTTTGTACCAGTAGTAATAGAACAATCAAGCAGAGGTGAACGCTCTTTTGATATCTTCTCAAGATTATTAAGAGAAAGAATCATCTTCTTAGGAACTCCAATTGATGATATGGTAGCAAACTTAATAGTTGCTCAATTATTGTTATTAGATTCTGAAAACCCAGAAAAAGATATCATGTTATACATCAACTCTCCAGGCGGATCTGTTACAGCTGGTTTCGCGATTTACGATACAATGCAACATATCAGAGCTGACGTTTCAACAATTTGTTTAGGTCAAGCTGCTTCAATGGGTGCATTCTTACTTTCAAGCGGTACAAAAGGTAAGAGATTGGCTTTACCTCACTCAAGAGTTTTAATTCACCAACCTTTAGGTGGCGCTCAAGGTCAAGCTACAGATATCGAAATTCAAGCTGCTGAAATTATCAGAATTAAAAAATCATTAAATGAAATTTTAGCATCTAACACAGGACAATCATTAAAGAAAATCGAAAAAGATACAGACCGTGATTACATCATGACTCCTCAAGAAGCTCTTGAATACGGTATGATTGATAAAGTTGTATCTAGAGATGCAGTTTAATTTATAGGTAGATTTTAGGAGAATTTTCAGCATGCCTAAACATGATGACAGCAGATTAAAATGTTCATTTTGTGGTAAAACTCAAGACCAGGTAAAAAAACTTATTGCAGGTCCTGAAGTTTATATTTGTGATGAATGCGTAGAGCTTTGTAACGAAATTTTAGACGAAGAAATTTTTGAAGGCAAAGAAAAAGAAAAAGCTGATGAAGCTAAAAAAGCTGACGGCGAATTTAAAGACATTCCAAAACCACACGAAATTAAAGCTTACTTAGATGAGCATATTGTTGGTCAAGACGATGCTAAAAAAGTTTTATCTGTTGCAGTTTACAACCACTACAAGAGATTGAAACATAATAAAGAAGTTGGTAAAACAGACGTTGAAATTCAAAAATCAAACGTTCTACTAGTTGGACCAACTGGTAGTGGTAAAACATTGTTAGCACAAACATTGGCAAAACTTTTAGATGTACCATTTGCAGTTGCAGATGCTACAACATTAACAGAAGCTGGTTATGTTGGTGATGACGTTGAAAACATTTTGTTAAGATTATATCAAGCTGCTGATTACGATGCGCAAAAAGCAGAAAAAGGTATTATTTATATTGACGAAATAGATAAGATTGCAAGAAAATCAGAAAATACTTCAATCACAAGAGATGTATCTGGTGAAGGCGTACAACAAGCGTTATTAAAAATGATTGAAGGTACAGTTGCTAATGTTCCACCACAAGGCGGAAGAAAACACCCTCATCAAGAATTTATCCAAATTGATACAAGCAATATCTTGTTTATTGTTGGTGGTGCGTTTGTAGGTTTGGATAAGATTGTTGAAAGAAGAGCTGAAGAAGGTACTTCTGTTGGTTTTGGTGCTAAGATTATGACTAAAGCTGATAAAGAGGCAGCTGCATCTAAAATGTTGAAGAAATTACAACCAGAAGACTTGCTAAAATTCGGTTTAATTCCAGAATTTATTGGTCGTGTTCCAGTTTATGCAGTACTTGACCAATTAGATGAAAAAACTTTGAAAATGATTTTAACAGAACCAAAGAATGCTATTTTAAAACAATATCAATGTCTATTAAAAATGGACGGTGTTGATTTAGAATATGATGATGATGCAATTGAATTGATTGCGCAAGAAGCTATCAAACGTAAAACAGGAGCTAGAGCATTGCGTTCAATCGTTGAAGAACTTATGTTAGACGTTATGTATGATGTTCCAACGAAAGGTGATGTTAAAAAGTTCACTATAACAAGAGAAATGGTTGAAAACAGAAATAAGGCTGAATTGATTAAACTTCCTAAAAAAAGTGCGAAGGCTAAAGAAGAAATTGCATAATGGGTGATAAGTTGATTAATAAACTTATAGGCTTTATATTTATTGCACTGTTTTTTGTACAATTTTACGCAATAACAAGTTCAAAAGAATTTGTGTGTTCAAAGGCTGAAAACTCTTGCCAGTTGCGAAAATTGTTTTATCAAAATCAAGTTTTTAAAACTTACGATCTGGATAATATTGATAATGCAGGTTGGTATTGGAAGAAGACTAAAAGATTTCCTGTTCAACAAGTTTATGTTGTTCAAAAATTTGTTGACGGCGAAAAGGACGTTAAAACAGAACTTTTGAATACTGATTTTGCAAAGAATAAAACCAGTGAATTTAATGAATATTTAAAGAATGATGTTGATACTTTTAGTATAAAAGAAGTTCACTTCTTACTAATTGTAGCAACGCTTTTGACTGCATTCTTTTTAATACCTTTTGGCGTTGTATTGATGAAACGTGGGGAATAGAGGTTTGAGATTTCCCCTCTCCACGAAGGGGAGAGGAGATTTTTTGCACGAATTTATGAGTGCATAAAAAATCGGTGAGGGTTTTGTCTTGCTCGTTCGCGTTAAACGGGTCTTTGATTGAAAATTTTTCAAAATTCCATTTTTCAAAATTTTCAAGTCTTCGCCCTCTGCTCACTCGCGCTTGGATTGCTTCACTTCGTTGTCTTGGATTATTCGGGTTGTCGCGGGAGTAACGTCCCGCTCCACCTTACGGGCTTGGTTCGCCTCCGCTCACACATCGCCCTACCGAAAATCCGCTCGCAATGACAAAAATCTATTTATTATTCACTAATTGTTAATCATTTGATATTTACCCGAATTTATGCGAAAATAGCCGTATGGGAAAAACACTGATATTAATTGACGGACACGCTTTAGCTTTTAGACAATACTATGCTTTAGAGCGTACAAATATGCAAACATCAGATAATGTTCAAACTTGGGCTGTGTATGGCTTTTTTAAAGCTATTTTTGATTTGTTGGAAAACAAAAATATCAACCCAGATTCTTTAGTTGTAACTTTTGATGTTAGCCGTCATACATTTAGAACAGATATGTATGAGGAATATAAGGGTCAAAGAGAGGCTATGCCTGATTCTTTACATCAACAACTTGGATATATTTGCGAAGGTCTAAAAGCTTTTAATATTCCTATTTATACAAAAGAAGGTTTTGAAGCGGACGACTTGATTGGTACAATCAGTAAAATGGCTTCTGAAAAAGGTGATAAAACTTATATTCTTACAGGCGACCAAGACTCTTTTCAATTGATTGATAAAAAAGGTTTGACTCAAGTTTTAATTCCTTATGGCGGAAAATTAATCCAATATAATTGGGATAAAGTTTTTGAAAAATGGGGAGTTTATCCTAATCAAGTTATAGATTATAAAGCGCTTAGGGGGGACGTTTCAGACAATATTCCAGGTGTTAAAGGTATTGGAGAAAAAACTGCGCAAAAACTTTTAGCGCAATATCAAACATTAGAAAATATTTTAGCAGATTGCGAAAATCTTACTCCGCCTTCAGTTAAAACAAAACTTTGTGATGGTAAGGATATGGCTTTGTTGAGCCAAAAACTTGCTACTATTATCCGTGATGTTGAGATTGATTTTGATTTTGAAAGCGCAAAGATTGAACTTCCTAATATGGAAGACTCCTTAGCATTCTTGAGAAAATATCAATTAAATTCATTTATCAAAAATATTGATAAAATTATGAGAGCTTTTAATAAGGGGAAAAAGGTTGCTACTATTCAACAAAAAACTAAAGAAGAATCTCAACAAACGCAACAATCTTTGTTTGATACTCCTCAACCAACTCAAAATGCTGACGGCTCAATGCAATTAGGTTTGTTTGCAGATGTTGCAAAAGATATTGTTAATGATAAGAATTTAGCTTATGAAAAAGAAATTTTAAAAGATAATATTTCTTCTCTTGTTTCAAAAATAAAAGAGGAAAAGAGCTTTGCAATTGATGTCGTTGCAAACTTTAAAAACGCTGTAAACAGTGAAATTATAGCTTTGACTTTTGCGCTAAAGGATAAAGTTTATTATGTTCCTGTAACTGAAAAGGTTTTAGCTGATTTAAAAGAAATTTTTGAAGATGAAAATATCAAAAAAATAACTTATGACGGCAAAGATGATATTAATATTTTAAAAAATGCCGGTATAAACTTAAAAGGTATTAAATGTGATGTAACTTTAGCAAGTTATATCAAAAACCCTGCAAATAAGCATGAACTTGATATTCAGGCTTTAAACTTTTTAGGTTATATTATGGAAAAGATGCCAGATAGTATTAAGGTTAAAAAAGATGTTTACGATTACAAAAGAGCTATGGAAGATGAGTTGTTTAGATTTTCGTCTGATAGAGCATTTGTAACAGCAGAACTTTCTAAATATTGGAAAGAAAATTTAGATGAAAAAGAACTAAAATTGTTGAGCGATTTTGAAATTCCTCTTCTTTATGTTCTTGCTGATATGGAATTTACTGGAGTTTCTTTGGATAAAGAATATCTTCAAGAACTTTCAAAAGAAATGGAAACAGAGATTAAAAATTACGAAGAAAAGATTTATCAAATTGCGGGTGAAACTTTTAATATCAATTCGCCAAAACAAGTTAGCGAAATTTTATTTGAAAAGCTTGAACTAAAAGGAACAGGTAAAAAGAAAAAGAAATCAACTGGTGCCGAAGTTTTAGAAGAATTAGCTGAAGAACATGAAATTTGCAAATATATTTTAGAAGTTAGAAAATATGCAAAATTAAAAAATACTTATACAGATTCTTTGCCAGAATTGATTGATAAAGATGAAAGAGTTCATACGACTTATAATCAAACAGTTACAACAACTGGACGTCTTTCTTCTTCAAATCCGAATTTGCAAAATATTCCGACAAGAACGAAGGAAGGTAACAAATTAAGAGCTTGCATAATTCCTAGAGATAAGGAAAACAATTTGATTTTGTCCGCTGATTATTCTCAAATTGAGTTGAGATTATTGGCACATGTTTCAAAAGATGAAAATTTAATTGACGCTTTTAGAACAAACCACGACATTCACACAATCACAGCATCAAAAGTTTTTGGTGTTCCTGTGGAAGAAGTTACAAAAGAAATGCGTTACAAATCTAAGGCTGTAAATTTTGGTATTATTTATGGTCAAACTAAATACGGTCTTGCAAAAGCTTTGGGTATTTCTGCAAATGAAGCTCAAGATTTTATCGATAGATATTTTATGACATATCCAAGAGTCCATAATTATATGGAAAACACAGTTGCATTTGCACTTTCTCATGGTTATGTAGAAACAATTTTTGGCAGAAAAAGATACGTTCAAAACGAACTTTCTAGTCCAAATCATATGATAAGAGAGTTTGGTAAACGTGCTGCGATTAATCAACCTCTGCAAGGTACTGCGGCGGATTTGATTAAGCTTGCAATGATTGAGACTTATAAAGAGTTGAACAATCATAACTTAAAATCAAAAATGGTTATGCAAGTACACGATGAACTTGTAATTGAAGTTCAAAAAGAAGAGCAAGACGAAGTAAAAGAAATTGTAGTTAAAGCTATGGAATTAAATCAGCCTCTTGCAATTCCTTTGAAAGTTGATGTAAACTTAGGTAGAACATGGCAAGAACAGTAAAACTATTAGGTACATTATTAATATTTTGTTTAATGGCATCTGTTGGATACACAGCAGAGGTTATCAAGGCTGAACCAATTTTCAGTTCTGCACCTGTGATTAAACCTCACATTGTTGAACCTCCTTCTAAACCTGTTCAGACTGTATCACCTTCTGTTAACTATGTTCCAAAGATGAACCAAACTACAAATGTACCAATTGTTAAAAATGCAACGTTGAATATTTCTGCGCCAAAAACAACGCAGACTTTAAATTATACAACTACAACCGTGAGTTCTACTCCTGTAACTACTCAACAGGTTTCTCAAACAACTCCGCAAATGATTTCGTTTCAGAATTGTACAAAAATTTTCCCAACTGATACAGAAAAATTATTTTATTTAGCTGTTGCATCTATTAATGCAAACAGATTTACTATTGATGAATTACAGTCAAAAAGCGGTTATATCTTATTTTCAGTTGTTAAAAAACAATTTTTGTTAAGTGTTGCGACTGTAGATAAAAAAAATGCTATAATTAAGATTACTCCAGCAAATAACAATTACTTCTTTCCAGCAGGAATTGTTAATAACATATTTAAGTACATTGATTTGAACTTAGATACAGAAATTACTAAAATTTAAGAAAAAGTGATATAATACCAATTATGTTTGAAGATATCGACCAAGAAAGATTAGACAATATAAAATCAAGAGCAAAACGTATTATTGATAATACTTGTCTTTATCAATACAAAGGTACCGTATCAAAATTATTGGGTTTGACGGTTGAGGTTAAACTTCCTGGATTGAAGATTGGTGATTTGTGCTATATTGAGACAAATACTGGCGAAAAGAAACCTGCCGAAGTTGCCGCATTTAAAGGGGAAGTTGCACAATTACTTTTGCTTTTGGACGGTAACGGTATTGGACAAGGTTGTTTGGTATCTTCAACAGGTCAACCTATTACAATTCCGGTTGGCGAATTCTTGTTGGGTAGATTGATTGACCCTATGGGAAATCCAATGGACGGACACCCATTGGAGCTTGAAAATGCTCAATGGCGAAGTATCGAGGGTCCACCTCCAAGTCCATTTGAAAGACCTATCATTACGGAAATGTTTTCTACAGGGGTTAGAGCGATAGATAGTTGTTTAACTTTTGGTTGTGGACAACGTATGGGTCTGTTTGCCGGTTCTGGGGTTGGTAAATCAACACTTTTGGGTATGATTGCCAGAAATTCTGATGCCGACGTAAACGTAGTTGCACTGATTGGAGAACGTGGTCGTGAGGTTAAGGAATTTATTGAAGATGCTTTAGGCGAAGAGGGTATGAAAAAATCTGTTCTTGTTTGTGCAACAGGCGACCAACCTCCTTTAATTCGTCAAAAATGTTTATTGGCAGCAACGGCGGTTTGTGAATATTTCAGAGATCAAGGTAAAAAAGTTTTCTTAATGACCGATACAATTACACGTTGTGCGATGGCAGGTCGTGAAGTTGGTTTGTCATTGGGTGAACCTCCTACAATGAAAGGTTATCCACCTTCAATCTTTTCTTGGTTACAAAAAGTTCTTGAAAGAGCCGGTAACAGTCCAAAAGGTTCTATTACGGCTTTTTATACAGTACTTATGGAAGGTGATGACATCAACGACCCTATCGTAGATACGGTGCGTGGTATTACGGACGGGCACATTTTCTTATCAAGAAAAGTAGCCGAAGCCAATCACTACCCAGCGATTGACGTACTTGGTAGTATTTCCCGTTTGATGAGTGCGATTGCTTCTCCGGAACACAAGGCTGCTGCTGGTAAAATGCGTAAATTATTGGCATTATATAGAGAAAATAAGGATTTGATTGATGTTGGTATGTATCAACAAGGTTCTAACCCTACTCTTGATATTGCTATTCAAATGATGCCTCAAATTAACGGTTTCTTGCAACAAAGAACAACTGATATTGTAAGTATGGATACAACGATAAGTACATTAATTGATATGATGTCAAATGTAGATGTTTAAGGTATAATGAATTTATGAAGAAGATTATTTTAACAATTGCTTTTATATTATTTTTAGCTCCAACAGCTATGGCTAAATCAGTTGCGCCAGAGCAACAATCTCAAACTGCTGCTATAAAAGAAGTTAAAGCAGTTTTGAATGAGTATGTAAAATATGAAAATGCTCAAGACCTTGACGGTATTAAAAATTTGCATTCTGACGATTATATCACAATTGATGCAATGCCTAAAAAGGTGTATTTAGACATTATCAAAAAAACTTGGACGAAATATTCTGACGTTAAACATCAAATGAACATCAAAAATGTTCAAATAAATGGCAATTATGCAATTGCAGAGGTTGAAGAAATTCTTACTGGTATAACTACTGAACAAATTGATGATAAGTCTGTAACAGGTGATTTAAAAAGTATTTCAAATGTTGTTTATTATTTAGAACACACAAGAGGTTCTTGGAAATTCGCCTCTGACTACGTTGTAGATGAACAAACTATTTTAGCGTTTGAAAAAGCTAAAGACTTGGATATCAAATTCTATGCACCAAACAGAATTTTAGCTAACAAAGATTATGTTGTAACTTTTAACGTTAAAGGTGTTCCTAGAGATTCTTTCGTTATCGCTACAATTGGTCAAGAAAAAATCATTTATCCTCACAAAAATGCAGAAGAGGTTTACAGAAAAGTTCCTCAAGACGGCATTTTAGAAAGAGTTTTTAAATCAAATAAAGACAATTTAAACGAATACGTTGTTGCAACTTATTGCATTACAAAACCTGTTCTTACAAAGGATAAGCAAGTAGAAACACTTTTAACAGGAGTTGGTTATATTATTAACAGAGTTAATGTTGTTCCAGAAAACAAATTTATTACGGTAAAAGATAATGGCGAAAAAGAAAAGAAAAACTAGAACATCTAAAAAAACTCAAGAACAACCAATCGTTAGTAAAATGGTATATTTGATTGTAACATTGGTGTTTTTCATTGTTGCAAATATGTACTGCACAGACTTATTACTTGATGAAATGGATTTAGGCTTAACTGTTTCTAATCCTGTTTTTGCGCTTAGATATGTTCAAAATACTGGTGCTGCTTTTAGCTTGTTAGAGGAATATCCTTACGCAGTTACAATCCTTTCTGTAATTGCTTTATTGGTGGTTCTCGTTTATACCGTAAACAATTTATCAACACTTTCTATGAAGGGTGTTTTCTGGTCATCTTTATTGATGTCTGGCATATTTTGTAATTTATACGAACGTATATTTTTAGGTTATGTAAGAGATTTTATTTATTTGAATTTCGTTGAGTTCCCAATTTTTAACTTCTCTGATATGGCTATAAATATTAGCGTTGTTGCTATAATAATTTTGTTATTACACAAAAATATTTTGAAGAATATCTAAAATGGAATATATAATAGACGAAAACGAAGAGCATAAAAGACTTGATAAATTTGTATCTGAAATGTTTGCAGATATTTCAAGGGAAACCGTTCAAGATGCTATAAAAAAAGGTCTTGTACTTGTTAATGACAAGGCTAAAAAGCCTTCTTATTTTTTAAAAGAAAAAGATAAAGTAGCGTTTGATAAATCAGTTTTTGAAGTTAAACCACTTGAGGCTGAGGATATAAAATTAGATATTGTCTATGAAGATGAAAATATGCTTGTTGTGAATAAGCCTTCTGGCATGTTGACTCACCCAGCAGGTAAAGAAAATTCGGGGACACTTGTTAATGCTCTTTTAAATTATTGTCCTGAAACTTTGTCTGATATTGGCGGAGAGTTTAGAAGAGGCGTTGTACATCGCTTGGATAGAAACACTTCTGGGCTTTTAATGGTTGCAAAAAATAATAAGACCCACGAATTTTTGCAAAAACAAATCAAAGAAAAAACCGCTATTAGAAAATATTATGCGGTTGTAAAAGGCGTTATTGATGAAGATAATGGTGTAATTAATAAACCAATCGGAAGATGTCTTAAAAATCCTCAAAGAATGGATATTGTTGAAGGTGGAAGAGACAGTTTAACTTATTACAAGGTTTTAGAAAGATTTAAAGAAAATACGTTTGTAGAATTAGAATTAAAAACTGGTCGTACTCATCAAATCAGAGTTCACATGGCATCAATAGGACACCCTGTTTTAAATGACACTTTGTATGGTGCTGGAACTTCTAAAATTCATACGCAAGAACAAGTTTTAATGGCTTATAGTTTAAACTTTACAAAGCCTTTTTCTGATGAGATAATAAATTTACGTATTGATTACGATGAAAAATTACAAAGAGTATTAAGATATTTAAGGAGTAAGAATTGAAAATTTTATTTAAAATAATGACAATATTATTGGTTGCTGTAATTGCATACCTTTCTTATAGATTACAAAACAAATGGATTGCTGTAGCAGGTGTGATTGGTTTAGTTGCAGGTATTTTGTATATGCAATCTTTTGTTATGATTTTGAACGACAAACTAAAAAGCTACAAAAGACAAGTAGAAAAAATCGATATTTCTGATACAGAAAATTCATCAAAAGTAGAAGTTTTAGAACAAAAAATTGTTGTTTTAGAAAAAGCCCTAAAAAGCGCTTTAGAAAACAATAATAACTAAATTTCTTGACTGGGTATTGTGTTTAATGTATCCTAGACAAAGTTAGATTAGGGAAATAAAAAAGATTTGAGGAAATAATAATGGATTTCGTAACATTAATGATAAAATTGTTAAAATCACTATCAGTAGTTGGTGGTTTTGGTGTAGGTATTATCTTATTAACAGTTGTAATAAGAATTTTGATGTGGCCTTTGGGTGTTTCACAACAACGTTCTATGCGTATTATGCAAACACTTCAACCAAAAATGAAGGCTATTCAAGATAGATACAAAAATGACCCACAATTAATGCAAAAGAAAATGATGGATTTCTATAAGGAACACAAATTCAATCCAATGGCTGGTTGTTTTCCACTTCTTATCCAAATGCCAATTTTCATTTTGTTATACACATCATTAATGAGCCCACAATTTATTTCAATGGCTGGTGATACATCATTCTTGTTTATCAACAGACTTGATTCAACATTAAAAACAAGCGCAGGTATTTCAAACGACGGTACTATGGGCGCTGCAAAATATGATACTTTCATGTTGAACAAAACTGCTAAGGTTTATTTCAATGACGGCACCGAAATGGACGGTGTGAAAATTGAAAAACCTAATAAAGCTTTGAGTATTCAAGGTGATTTAATCCCTGGAGAAAACATTGATTTCAAAATCAGCTTAGACAGTTTAGATTTGAAATTCTCTCAACTTGACAAAATTCAAAAAGCAGAAGTTAAAGTTACAAATATGCAAACTAAAGAATCAGAAGATGCTACATTTGAAAGAAAAGACGGTATCTTGATTAACTCAATGCCTTCTATTCCTGTTAAAAATAGTTTGCACTATGACGTATTATTGTTAATTGTATTGTTTGGTTTAACAATGGTATTTAGCCAAAAAGTTATGATGGCAACAAACAAAAACCAAAAAATGGATCCTGCTCAACAAGCAATGCAAAAATCAATGAATACATTCATGCCAATTATGTTGACTGCAACATTCATCTTTATCCCAATTCCAGCAGGGGTATTGTTATACTTAGTTGTTTCAAACGTATTCCAAGTCGTTCAAACAGTTGTTATTAACAAACAAATGGACAAAGAAGAAGAAGAAAAGAAACAAAAAATCGACGATGATATTGTTGCAAGAGCTAAAAAAATTGAACCGAAAGAGTAATTATAGTGTTAGTTTCAGAATTTGATTATGATTTACCAGAAGAATTGATTGCTCAAACACCAAGCGAAAAACGTGAAAATTCACGAATGATGGTGCTAAACAGAGAAGAACATAAATTCTATCATAAGCATTTTTATGACATTGTTGATTACTTAGACGATAATTGTATTTTGGTTTTGAATAATACAAAAGTTATTCCTGCAAGACTTTATGGACACAAAGACACAGGGGCTTTTATTGAAATCTTTTTATTAAAACAAAAAGAAGAAAAGATTTGGGAAGCTCTTGTAAAACCTTCTAAACGTATTAAAGAAGGAATGGTTATAAAGATTGCCGATTGTCTTTCTGCTAAAGCTCTTGAAAATTTAGGAGATGGCAAGTGGCTTATTGAACTTATTTATGAAGGAATACTTTATGAAATTTTGGATAAGGTTGGAAACATTCCACTTCCGCCGTATATTGAACGTAAGATGACTGATGATGAACGCAAATCATTGGATTACGACAGATACCAAACAGTTTACGCAAAGAATGAAGGTTCTGTCGCTGCACCTACTGCGGGCTTGCATTTTACAAAAGAAATTTTAGAGAAACTTAAAAATAAAGGCGTTGAAATTGCGTATGTTAATTTGACTGTTGGTCTAGGTACGTTTAGACCGGTTAAATGTGAAAATATCTTAGACCATAAAATGGATTCAGAAGAGTTTGAAATTTCACAAGAAACAGCTGATATGATTAATAACGCAAAGTCTAAAGGTAAAAAACTTGTTGCAGTTGGTACAACTTCTGTTCGTACGCTTGAAACTGCATATCAACAATTCGGTGAAATTAAGGCTTGTAAATCAGCCTCTCAATTGTTTATTTATCCTCCTTATGAGTTTAAAGTTGTGGATAATTTGATTACAAATTTCCATTTGCCTAAATCAACATTATTGATGTTAATTAGTGCTCTTGCGGGTAAAGATTTTGTATTTGAAGCGTATAAATCCGCTATCGAAGAAAAATATCGTTTTTATTCATACGGCGATTGTATGTATATTTGCTAATTCTTTTCGTAAAGTTTAACTCTTAAAATAGCGCACATTAGCCAGAAGACAAGTTGTACTTGTGGTCTAAAGAATACTGTGTCAACAAGTCCGTGAACCATTACGCCAATAATGCTTAATACAGCCATTGAGACAAGAATTACGTCATACATATTTTCTGAGTTTTTAATTAATTTGATACCTCTAGTTAACATAATTCCTAAGAAGGCTAAGAATGCGATAAGTGCGAAAATGCCACTTTCTACAGCTGTTTCTAGGTAAATGTTATAACAACTTAGTGCATCAAAACCTGTCTTCATATACAAACCATAGATTTCTCTAAAATTTTGATTTCCGCAACCAATACCTAATAACCAATTATCGCTAAACATTTTTAGTGATGATTGGTAAACGTTAAATCTGAATGAATTTGAGCTATCTTGTCTCATAATAAAGATTGATAAAAATCTCAAACGTACAGATTTAATAGCAATGATTGCTAGCGCTGATAGCGCACATAATGCACCCGTTACTGAAATATAAATCTTTTTATAATTTTGCCATAAGAATTTAGCAGAGATAACTGCAACACCTGCAAGAATAGCCATTAGTGCAAGGTATGAACCTCTACAACCTGTGCAAATTACTGCCCAGCTTGAAATAGCTGATAAGATAAGTGTTGTAATTCCTAATTTAAAATGCTTTTGAGTAAAGAAGTATACGCAAATTGCGTATATAACTGGAATACAAACGATTAAATATCCTGCAAGAAGATTTGGATTGTATGGTTGTAATGTTCCATAAACCCTTGTCATTACTTCTTCTGGCATTAAGTAACTTGTGTCTTGCCAAGTTAGGTTTGTATCAGTTGGTATTGAGTTTTGAAATACTGCGTAGATTGATTCAAAACTCAACATTGAACCAACTGTTAATAATATTGTGTTTAATTTGTTCGAATTATTTTTTAGATATTGAACAAGTGATAGGTAAAAACCTAAGTATGTTAGAGTTTTTAAAAATCCTTTCAAACTCAAGTGAAACAATGTTGAACCGGCTAAACTTATTACTACAAATAAAAAGTATACAAGTAAAGCGATATCAAGTGGTGTTGTTTCAATATTTTCGCCTTTTTTAACAAAGATTTTTATTACTGTCAAAAAGATTACGATAAGAACCAAAAAGCCGATTGTATCTGTTGAACAAAACAATGTTGAAATTAGTGAAAATAGGATAAAAAATAGGATAATATTATCCAACTGCTTTAAAATAAAGCTGTTTTCACATAAATATGCACATTTTTCTTGAGTAATAGAAAATATTTTGCTAAACATTTACTTACTTGTCTGCCCCTTATTTGACCTTTTATGTTCAATCCTAAGTTATACTGTCAGGTGTTTTCTTAACGTTATCTTTTGTTTCGTTTTGAGAATTTTCATTGATGATTTGAACATCAGAGATAACACCGTTAAATCTGTAATTTTTACCTTCAATTGTTACAGGAATACCGATTTTGATTTTGTTACCACCAACAACAGCGCCGTCTTTAGTGATTTTTGCAGTATCTGCAACTGTAACTAATACGTCGAATGAAGCTGCTTGTGATACATCAGGTAATACTGTGAATTGTTCTTTACCTCTAGCATTTGGTAAAATTACTTTTTTTGTATCTGCTACAACGTCGATAATATCTAAATCGCTGTATGGTACGTTTCTAATAGTTAAGAAGGTTTTTTCACCTTTCTTCATTGGTAATTCTTGGCTAGTGATTGTAACGCCTCTTAAAAAGATTTGGAAACCGATTTTGGAAGTTGCTTCAATTTGTTTGCCAGCAGTTTGTCTAACGTGAGTGAAAGTCAAAAAGCCAACAACTAATGCAATTAAAACACCAGCTAAAATAATCCAATCTACAGGTTTTATTTCTTTTAATTTTGCTATCATATTTCGCTCCTTTTTAATTTTTTACTTAATACAGAGTTCTTTTTCTTTCTTTTCCACCATTTCCAATAACTCGTCAATGGTAGTTGTTGCACAACCAAATTGTTTGATTACGATACTAGCTGCAATGTTACCAATTACAGCAGCATAAACTGGTTCAGCACCGATACTCAAAGCCATTGTGTAAATAGCTGTTACAGTATCTCCAGCACCTGTTACATCAAATACGTGAGATTTGTTGAATACAGGAATTTCTGTAACCTTATAATCTGGTTCGATAACCATCATTCCTCTATCACCGCAAGTGATTAGGATTGATTTTGGTTTTATCATGTTTTGTAAGATTGTACCAGCTTTTTCAAAATCTTCTTTTGTATTTAAGTTAAAACCTAAAAATTTTTGTGTGTCTGGTAAATTTGGAGTAAGTGATGTTACGTTTTTGTATTTATCAAAATTCTTTTGGATATCAGCAACAATCACTTTGTTATGTTTATTTGCAAGTTCAACTGCTCTATCAATAATTTTTTGTGTAAGAACACCGATATGGTAATCTGAAAGAATTATTGCATCGTGTAATGGAATAGCTTTTTCCATTTGTGCAATAACTTTGTCTTCTGTCTCTTTAGAAATTGGAGCTGATGTTTGTCTATCAATTCTAACAATTTGTTGAGTAACAGATTGTGAGCATGAACCAGAAATACGAGTTTTTGTAGTAGTTTTTCTAGTTGCATCGTAAACTAAATATTGGGTATCAATATTTGCGTTTTTGAAAGCTTCTTTAAGTTGGTCAGCTTGGTAATCTTCCCCTAAAACACCAATAACAGAAACTTTGCCAGAATTAATTGCAGATGCATTGTGAGCTGCGTTTGAAGCTGCACCTAAAAGTTCTTTTGTTTCTGTGTGTAAAAGAATTAGAACTGGAGCTTCTCTAGAAATTCTTTCTGTGTCTCCATAAACCATTTCGTCCATAGCTAAATCGCCAATGATTAAAACTTTAGTGTTTTTTAAATCCTTTATATAACCGATTAACTTGTCTTTATTGATGTTCATAGTTGATTAATCCTTTAATATAATATATAATTATTTTAGCATAAATAAATTTTTTGAGGCAAAATTGGAAGAAAATAACTTAGAACAAGATGAAAATATTTTAGACGAAAATCAGCCAAAACCTGTTGATAGTGTTGACGAAGACGAAGATGAAGATGATATTGAGTTTGATGACAATATCGACATCGAAGCTTTAACTCAACAATTACAACAACACGTTGATATCGGAGATGTTTCAAATCTTTCTAACGAAGATTTTAACAATAGTACTGATATTCAAGTTGCTCCTCCAACTGATACTGATTTACAGGTGTCTGCCTCTGTAAATAATGATATTCAACCTGTTTCTCAAAATAACAAAAAAGCTTCCGTTTTTGACGAATTTCCAAAAAGTGAATGTAAAAAATATGTAATTTATATTACTCCAAACAATATTGATTACGTTGACAGTCTATCAATTGACGATAGAACAGAATTAATAAATAATGTAATTTATGAAAGTCATAATTCAGATGTAAAAAATAAACAATTAAAAGAACGTCAAAAATATTTAAAACATTTGATTGTTGTTTGTATCACTGTAATTATTTCTTTCCCAATCCTATTTTTTGCTGTAAATAAGTCATTACAAGCTTCTATCAGCAATTATCAACAATCACAACAAAACTTCCAAAAACTTTATAAAGAAAAAGGTAAGATTACAACTTACCAAAAAATGGATTTACAGGACTAAAAATTTAATTTTAATTGTTGTATTTTTTTTTTTAGAATAGTAGAATATTCCTAGAACGTATTAATGCGTTGAGCATACGTTTGAGTACTATCTTACTAAGACTAAATGGAGAATATTTTAATGATTAAATTAAATTACCTTAATGTTGACAAAAATGTTATTGGCAAAGAACACGGTTTAGAAGTTGAAAAAGAATTCGCAAAACACAAAGACAAAATTGCTCAAATTATTACAGATTTAAACAAAAGAAAAGATAAACCAGGACAATGGCTTCAATGGATGAACTTAGGTTACAATGAAGAAACTGTTTGGTATGTTAAAGAATTTGCTGCAATGGTAAGAGGTAGATTTGATAACGTTTTAGTTTTAGGTATTGGTGGTTCTGCTTTAGGTGGTATCGCTGTTTCAGAAGCTTTACTTAAACCATACTGGAACTTATTAACTCCTGAACAAAGAGATAATTATCCAAGATTATTCTTCTTAGATAACATCGATCCAGATCAAATCACTGGTTTGTTAAATACAATCGATTTAAAAAGAACTTTAGTTAACGTAATTACAAAATCAGGTTCTACTGCAGAAACAATGTCTCAATATATGATTGTTAAAGACATTATGGAAAAAGAACTTGGTGGTGAATACAGAAAAAATATCGTAGCAACAACTGATAAAAAAGTTGGTGTTTTAAGACAATTAGCTGACCAAGAAGGTTATAAAACATTCGTAGTTCCAGATGATGTAGGTGGCAGATTCTCAGTATTTTCAGCTGTAGGTCTTTTACCTTTAGCATTAGTTGGTATCGATATTGATGAAATTATGAACGGTATTAAAGATATGGATTTAGCATTGAAAAATACTAACATCTCTGAAAATATCGCAGCTCAAAACGCTTTAATTCACTACTTAATGGATACTAAGAAAAACAAAAGATTATCAGTTATGATGCCATATTCAAGCAGATTAAAATATGTTTCTGATTGGTATGTTCAATTATGGGCTGAATCTTTAGGTAAACAAGTTGATAACAAAGGTAAAGAAGTTCACGTTGGACCTACTCCAATCAAAGCTTTAGGTGCGACTGACCAACACTCTCAAATTCAACTTTACAATGAAGGTCCAAATGATAAAGTTATTTCATTCATCAGAGTTGAAGAATTTGATAACGAATTAGAAATTCCAAAAATCTTTGATTACACAGGTATTGGTTACTTAGGCGGTAAAACAATTAACCAATTAATCAATGCTGAAGCTGATTCAACAAGAGTTGCTTTATCAGATTACAAACGTCCAACAATAACAATTTCAATTCCAAAAGTTGACGCTTATAACGTAGCACAATTGTTATATATGTTAGAAGTTCAAACTGCAATTGCTGGTGAATTATACAACATTAATACATTCAACCAACCAGGTGTTGAACAAGCTAAAAATTATACATACGCTTTAATGGGTAGAGCAGGCTATGAAGAATCTGCAAAAACTCTAAACGAAAAAATGGCTACTGTATAGTTTATAGCAGTTAAATTTAAAAATACAAAATGCCACATTTATATTTTTAAAATGTGGCATTTTTATCGGAAACATTTTTTATATTAATACGTCAAAATAAATGAAAAGGTAATCAGATGAGCGAAATTTTAGAATTTGATACAGTAATATTAGGTGGAGGACCTGCAGGATTGGCAGCAGGTATTTATGCAGCAAGAGCAACAGGTAACATTGCTATTGTTGATGTAAGTATGTTTGGTGGTCAACCTTCTAATTATTTAGAACTTGAAAATTATCCAGCATTTCCTCTTGTTGGAGGTTATGATTTAATGGAAAAAATGGAAGAGCATGCTGATAAGTTTGGCGTAAATAAATTTCCTATGGAAGAAATTCAAAAAATTGATTTGGTTTCTAATCCAAAGGTTATTGAAACATTAACTCATACGTTCAAAGCAAAATCAGTTATCATTGCAACTGGTGCACAACCTAAAAAACTTGGTGTAAAAGGTGAAAAAGAGTTTTTAGGTCGAGGTGTTAGCTATTGTGCTATTTGCGACGGTGCATTTTACAGAGAAAAAACTGTAGCAGTTGTTGGTGGTGGAAATGCTGCTTTAGAAGAAGCTATGTATTTAACTAAATTTGCAGATAAAGTTTATGTAATTCACCGTAGAAACGAATTTAGAGCAGATAAAATTGTTCAAAATTTAGCATTCAAAAATGAAAAATTAGAATTTGTTTATGACACAGTTGTAAATGAAATTAATGGTGAAGATACTGTAAAATCACTTGTTATCGAAAATGTAAAAACTCATGAAGTTTCAACATTAGATGTTGACGGTATTTTCCCATATATCGGATTTTTACCAAATACAGATTTAATCAACGGACAAGTTGAACAAGATTCAAACGGCTTTATTGTTACAGATGAAACAATGAAGACTTCTGTTGACGGAGTATTTGCTGCAGGTGATGTTAGAACAACTCCATTGAGACAAGTTATCACTGCAACATCAGACGGTGCTGTGGCTGCCGTTTATGCGGGTAGATACGTTGAAGCTCTTGCTAATGCTCCTGTTGCATAAAATATAATTAGTACAATCTTATGTAATTCCAGTAACTTCTCAAAACTTTTTTAAGATAGTTTTGTGTTTCTGGATAAGGAACTTGTTCTAAAAAGTCATTGTCGCATTCGTAGTTCAAATAATCTTTCCACTTATTAACGGCATTAAATCCGCCATTGTATGCAAGAATTACGAAGAAGTCATTGTGGTTAAGCATATTTTTTAAATATGCGTAGTATAAATTACCAATTCTTAAATTGTCATTTGGTTTGTCTAAATCAAAATAACCAATGCCGTTTCTGTTAGCGATATCATTTGCTGTTTCTGGCATAAGTTGCATTAAACCTTTTGCGCCTACTGAACTTCTTGCAGTTGGGTTAAAGTAACTTTCTTCTCTAACAAGTGAAAGTATTATCACAGGGTTGTTTTCTCCTGCGTATTTTTTGATTTCTTTATAGTAATGTATTGGATAAACTAGTCTCCAACGTAAATCTTTTACCGGTGGTTTTTCTTTTAATTCTGCCATTGCATCTCTTGCAAGTACTGCAGATTTTGAATAATCACCTTTTTGATATTCAAGCCAACTTTGGATAAATTTATCTTTTTCACATATGTCTTGTAGTAATGAATAATCCTCTAACATCGCTAATTTTACTATCATGTCGTTTTTAGCGTTCATTTTATAAGGGAACATTACTTTCTTTTCTGTTAAATCGTTTTTGATTATGCCTTGTTCAACATGTTTTGATTTCAAATATGCTTGGAAAGCGTAATAATCGTCAGGATATTCTTTTATAATTTTATCGTAATAATCTTGTGCAACGTTATAATATTTAAGCTTTTCGTTGATTTTTGCAAGCCAGAACATCACGGCTGGAGTTGAATTTGTGTTTGGATAATTTTTTAAATGTTCTTCACCCAAAGTCTTTGCGTACAAATTATTACCTTTTTTCATTGCATCATAAAAAATGTTGTATAGAGATTCTGCTGCAAATTGTCCTTCTGGATATTTGCTATAAATCTTTTTATAACAATCAACTTGCTTTGATGCTTCTGTATTTTTACAGCTCAAGTACATTATATAATCGTAACCGTTGGCATTAAGATTTATAATGTATCTACCGCAACTTTTTTGTTACTAGAAGAAGCTAAATACAAATCAATTGCTCTATAGACATCTTTTTCTTCTACATTGTATGAATATTCTCTAATACCTCTTTCTGTTAAGGTTTTTACTTTTGAGTAATTATGTAGTTCAAAATCATTCTTTGCGATATCTACCCAAGTTCTAGGAATATTCGTTTTGTCAAAATATGTTGATGCAGTTTTGTTATCAAAAAGTGCCATATAAGATTTACCAATCAAATACGCATCATCTTTAGATATTTTTTTCTTTTGAAGTTCTTCAATTCTATTTATACAATTTTGTGCGTAACGACCACCTGCAGCATTATCAAGATATTGTCTGAAGTGGCTTAAAGCTTTTTCTTCTGCAAAAATTTTACGTGTATGATTTTTTAAATCTTTCGATTTTCTGTATTCAATCATACCCAAATAATATTCACTTGCTACAGCGTATTCTGTATTAGAATATTTATTTGTAATCTCTTTAAAGCCTTTTTTAGCCTTATTATATTTTCCTATTTCATAAGCTAATCGTGCAGAAGTATATTTAGCTTTGATTGTTAGCTGAAAATTAGGATATCTTTTAGTTAAGAATGAGTATTGTAAAATTGCTCTTTGAAAATGTCCTGATTCTTCTAAACATCTTGCTTGTCTATACATTGCAGCAGGTTTTAGTGAAGATAATGAAGAAACTTTTCCGAATTCTCTATAGGCTTTTTCATACTTATTATCTTTATAATCAGCAAGAGCAGAACTATAAATATTCATACTTTTTTTCAAAGCCAATTTTGAGTTGAAAGTCGTTACGGCTATCAACCCGATTATAGATAATATTAGAATTATTATTAATGTTGTTTTTTGACTTAAATTCATACTTCTTCTACTACTACTCTTGTTTTTTACAATTTCTTGTAATGTTTTTTGCACTCAATTTTTTATAATAGGTTTATGGTTAAAAAGTTTGTGTCTAATCCAATTGTAAAACCTAAAAAGAAGGTGGTTATAAAATTTTATATTATTTCTTCTACTGTGAAGGTTTTAAAATCGTAGATTATAAATCTTCAACATTGTCGACTGTTGGAGTTTTTCTGAATTCTGGATAGTCTTTTTCCTCTTTCATTCTCAAAGAAGAATCTTCTAAGTTTATAACCTGACATTGTTCAAGTTTTAAAGGTTCTTCTTTGGCTTCTTTGAAATACACATCGTACTTAATAGCTTCGTCTTCTTTTTCTAACTCAGCAAGTCCGTGTTTATCTTTTGTACCAAAATTATCAGGATTTTTGATTTCTAATTTATCATAGTAAACTTCTGTACTCTTAGCGTCCATATCCATATTGATACCGATGTAAGAACCTTGACGAACAGCGTCCCAACCAAGAGCTAAGTTGAAATCATCTGGACCCAAGTTAATGATAAATTTACTTTCTTGTAAAATTCTTTTATCTGGAGCATCATCAGAAAGGTTAGCAGAACCATACCAAGATAATTTTACTAATCTATGAACTTTGATTGCTTCTCTTAAATATACATTGAATTTACCGTATCTGTATGCATCAAATAATGGAATAGGAGTCTCATCTTTGTAAGCTGAAGCGAAGAAACCAACATCTTGAGACCAGTATTTCATTTGAGTTCTCAACATTGGACCAATTCTTCCGATGAATTGAGTATCACCTGTTCCGTATACAGCTGCTGAACCTTGTGCATACAAATATAAATCTGCGAAGAATAAATTTTCTGGATTTTCATAATGGTGCAATGTTTGGTATGCATTCAACATATATCTAAAACGCATTGTTCCAATATTATTGCTTAAAAGTTGGTTATGGTTTTTATCAAAGAAACTCTTATTAAAATTATCGTAAGTCTCTTTATCTCCGTCATCTTGAATGTAACCTGCTGATAACATTTGTTCAAAGTGTAGATGTCTGTCTTTACCCATGAAATTATTGATGTTATTTCTTTTTTCATAGTTCAAGTCAGCCATATATCTTGACCAGCCTTGACCTTGCCAACCATTTTCCATATATGCGTGAGAACCATAATTTAAGTATAAGTTTTTATCTAATTCTTGACGACCTTTAACAAACCAAAAGTCATTAGCAGAACCGTATGCAGCTTCAGTTGTGTTTGTAGAACTTCTAAATCTACCGTACACACCTAAACCCAATTTGCTAGAATAGTTCAACATTGGTGCAACTTTTAAGATTGAACCTTTTGGCATTTCAATTACCCAACCAGGTCCGATGTACATACCTAATTTAGGTTTTGAACCAAGTTCTGGGAAATTACCGTCAGCGTAGTCTTGACCTTTGTTTTGATACATAGTCATTGATGGAAGTTTTAAAACTCTTTTACCATTTTTATAAACTTCTATCTTTTTCATAGTTACTTTATCTAAATTTTCTTTAGAATCTAAAATAATATGATTTGATTTAATTACAAATTTACTGTTGTGAAATAAATCTTCATAAGTGTATCTGTCTTTTTCTCTAAAACGTGTGTTAAAATCATAGTCAACGCCAGAACGAAGTTTAATATTATATGGTTTTGCAACTGTTAAATGACCGTTTTCTTGAATTGTTCTATCACCTAGCATAATACCACGTTCTGCAACAGTTTCTATTGCATAACCAGAAGATTTCATATTATCAAGGAATCCAATTTCTTCGTTTAAATCAATTTGCATGTAGTCGCCAGTAACTTCGTCTTCGCCCTTGTAAAGAACTACATTACCTTTCATTTTTACGAGGTTTTCTTTTTGGTTATAAACCATTTCATCTGCTACTGCGTGAACATGTTTGTCTGGGAAGATTAATTTTGCGCCACCTCTAGCTTGAATTTCTTTTTTATCTGTTAGAAATTCCATTTCTTTACATTCAAGAAGAAGTTTGTTTTGTTCCATTTCTTCTAGTTCAACTTCATTAACTTCACCGTCTAAAGTTGTATCGTTTTTCTTAGCTTCTTTTTTAGCTTTTCTATCAATAAAAGCTTTTTTAGCTTTTAATCTCAATAATTGAATAGGTTTTATAGAATTACCTCTTGAATGATAGAAACCTGTATCAAATTCTTCTGTCATTCTCTTTTCATATTTAGCTTCTTCTAGCTTTTGTTCTCTTTCTGCATCTAATTCAGCTTCAGTTTTTGCGGGGATAAAATATTGCTGATTTAGTTGTTTGTTCATTTGATCAAAAGAAGGTGGAGCTGCCATGAACGAATCTGTTGTTTCTTGTATGGCAGAAGCAACTTGAGAATTTAAAAATATTAATGCTAATAGTAATATTATCTTTTTCATTTTGTATTTATATTCCTTAGATGTAATTTAATGGGTTTCTAGGTTTACCATTTACACGAACCTCAAAGTGTACGTGAGGACCTGTAGAGTAACCTGTTGTACCTTCAAGACCAATTACTTGACCTTTAGTTACATAAGCACCATTGCTAACTTTAATTTGATCCATGTGAGCGTAAAGCGTAGTAGTTGGAGAACCATTGATGTTACCGTGGTCAATGATTACAACCTTACCATATCCACCGTACCAACCTGTGTAAATAACTTTACCAGAGTTAGATGCGTGAATGCTACCTCTATATGGACCCCCAATATCAACACCAGAGTGGAAAGTTCTGCTGTTAAAGATTGGGTGAGTTCTGTAACCGAATGGAGATGTAATTCTACCAGAAATCGGTTTGATAAATCCTGATACAACCTTAACAGGTTGATTTTTTTCTTTTGCGGTACTTCTACTAATCATTGTACCGATACTTTCAGACTGTCTAGCTAACTCTTTTTCAGCCTTTTCGTAAGCAACCCTATCCGTTCTTAATTTGTTAATCATGTTTTCGTTTCTAGAAATAGAACGTTGAATGTATGCTTGTTGTTGGTTGATTTGTCGAATAGAACTTGCTAAGATTTTTCTTTTTTCTTCGATATTGTATTTCAAATATGCGATTTCCTTAGCTTTGGCTCTTGCTTGAACCATGTTTTGATAATCGTGTTTTAAAATAATGTTTGAATAATAAATTCTATCCAAGAAATCATTGAAGTTGTTGGCTTCAAGAAGAAGAACTACGACACCTTTTCTTTGAGTTTTGTAGATTTGTCTAATACGATTTTTTAATTGATAATCAAGAGAATTGTATTCTCTTAAAGCATTTGATAGTTGGGTTTCTAGGGCATCAAGTTCACCTTTTGTAGAAGAGTATTTTTGTTGCGAATAATTCAAATCAGCCTTTGTTGTTTCAAGTTTTTGCTGGTTTTTATAAAGCTTATTCGATTCTACTCTTTCCAAAACTTTTAATCTATTAATCTTTCTTCTAGCTTCTTCTTTAGATTTTACTTTAGGTTTTGCAACAGCAATTGACGCTGTTAGCGAAAATACTACAACGAATACGAAAATATTCTTAAATATGTTATATAAATTAAGCTTTTCCACTTTTTCCCTATTGTAAAATTAGAGGGAGTAAAAGAAGCCCTACAGTCCAACTTACGAAAGTTACTGCAATAATTCCGATGATTATTTTTTGGTGTCTTCTAAAAAATTCCATTTTATCCCCCTATTTAGTAATATTTTATTATCAATATGATTTATTTACAATTGTTTTGATACGATTTGCAAAAAAAGTTAAAATCGTTTAATATAACTTTATGAAATATCAATTTTTGAACTTTTTTTTAGAGAAAAAAGACTTACTTAAACAAAATTCTGAAACAATAGATCCCTTTTTGCTTGAGAATAACAAAGAAAACCTAGAAAATATTTACGATTTCTACGGAAGTGAAACACCTATCCTTTTTGTTAATGGTTTTATGGGTACTGGCAAAAAGGCGGTTGTAAATTATTCTCTTAATTTCTTATCAAAAGAGTCTATTGTCCTTTGGTATAATTGTTTTGAAACAACTATTTTAGATGATATTTTATTATGTTTTTTTAATGAGTTTAAAAAATTGCAAACTCAAGGTATAATTTCTGGTTTAAAAATTAAGACAGAAAACTTTACTGCAAAGATTAATGCGTATTTTACGTCTATAGAAAAACCTTTTGTAATTGTATTAAATTCGTATGATTCAATTCAAAAAGAAAACTTACAAGAAATTGTTGATTTTATTAATCACATAATTGGTTTTGAAAAGGTTAAAGTTGTTATTGTTTCAAGAACTCTTGATAGAAAATCTTTCCCAGATGAAGATAAATATGAAAGAATGAATTTGTCTGCGTTAGATAAAAGTTTATTTGAAAAGTTCTTAAAACAAAGAAAAATTTCTTTTAATTCATCTCAAATAGATGATTTGTATAAACACACAAGAGGTTATTATTTTTATACTTGTTTAACTGCAAGTATTTTGAAATATAAAAATCTTGAAATAAAAGATTTTATGGAAAACTTTAAACTAAGTTTTTTGAGTTATAACAAGTATTTAGAAAAAGAAATTTTAGACATTATTCCAGCAATTTCTGTACAATTTTTCTGGTTCTTGTGTTTAATGAGACACGGCGTTACAACTCAAATTCTAAAACAATTACATTACTATAATGAAGAAAATATTCAGTTCTTAACTGATAATCAATTGATTATTCAAAACAATGGTCTAATTTTTGTTCACGATTATTTCAGGGAACAAATGGATATTTCAATTCCGGAAAATGTTGCACAAAAATTACACAAATTTATTATTGATTTTTACGAAGGTCAATTACCTCTAAAACCTTTAGAAAGAGGAGTGTTGCTTTCTCGTCAAACAATTAGAAACGAGATTGAATATCATACATTATTCTTGCCTAAAAAAGTTGGCGAAATAAATACAAACGCATACAAGGCAATGGCTAAAGGTTTGGAATTTGATTTGAGCCGTATTAAACAAGGTAAAGATAATCAACAGCAACAACAAATTGATATCAAGGAAAATCAACAAAATCCTCAACAGGTTTATCCAAGACAACAAGAGAAAAGACCTGATTACATTTCGACTGTTAGTCCAAATGTTTCAAATGCGGATATTAATTTGAATGATTTACCATTTAAGCTTACTGAAGATGAATTGATGATGTTGAATAATACATCTCCAAGTAAAAATGTTTCTGAAAGAATGCAATCTTCAATCAATTTTGATATAAGAAGAGACGGAGAAGAAACTCCGCAAGTTCAAGAAGAACCTCAAGTTCAATCAAGAGAAAATCTTACTTATTACTTGAATATGGCAAACGAGGAAGCTTCTCAATACAATTTCAAACTTGCTTGTGAATTGTACAAAAAAGCTTTGACATTCACTAATGACGAAAATTATCACAATGAATTGCCATTGATTTATACAAAAATAGCTCATGCTTATCATAAATTGAACGAAATTGATAATTCATTGCATTACTACAATTTGGCAAAAGACTTCTACAGCCAAGCTGGCGAAATTGTAAAAGAAAATTATATCAAATTGAACATAGCAAATGTTTACTATGAAACATACAAATTCGATTTAGCGAAAAACATCTTGCTAGAAATTATTTCTGTAGCTGAAAATCCTCATATTTTAACGACAAAAGCATACATTGCGTTGGCAAATATAGAGGACGGTTTATCAAATGCAAATACTGCTTTTGAGTATTATAAGAAGGCTCTTGAATTGTCTAATACAACGATGGACGTTGAAACATTGTCTGAATTGTATTTTAAATATGCGTTATGTTCAGATGATAAAAATGATATAACAACTGCAATTGAGTATTATGAAAAATGTATTAATATCAACAAAGATCCAAAGGTTAATAAATTCTTGTCTTCTGCATATTCAAATATTGCGACATTGTATTTAGAAAAACGTGATAATGCTATTGCGGTTAAGAATTTCTTACAAGCATATCAAATTGACGAAGCTAATAACAACTACGACGGAATTTATTTCTCAGCTACAAAATTGGCTCAAATTATGCAAAGAAAATTGCCTGATAAAGCAATCTTCTACTTTAAAAAAGCAAAACAATGTGCTGAAAAATTAAACGATATTTTCTATATGGCATCTTCTCTGTTGGCTTTGGGTGATTTTTATTATGGTCAAAAACAAGATGCACTTGCTTTAGATGAATATTTTACAGCATTAGATTTAGTTAAAAATGATTTTTCAAAAGACAATATTGCAAAAATCGAAATGAGAATTAACGACATTAAGTTTAGAATAGGTGCGGAGAAATTCGCAGTGATACAAAATGAATACAGAATTAGAAAAGCTAGAGAAGCTCAAGAAGAACAACAATCTAAAGAAATTTAGTGAAGTCTTTCTTGAAAAAAATAAAGTCATAAATTTGATAAGCAAAAATGATGCAAAGGTTTTGTTTGAAAAACACATTTTTGATAGCTTGAGTATTGAAAAATTTTTTGAAAAATATAACGTTAAATATGCTGGCATGAGCATGCTTGATATTGGTACTGGTGGAGGTTTTCCTTCTGTGCCTATTGCGATTTGCTATCCAGAGATTAATGTCATTGGGCTTGATAGCATTGCAAAAAAAATTCGTGCAATTGAAGATTTTAAAAATGATTTAAAACTTGATAATTTAACTTTAATCAACGATAGAGCAGAAAATTTAAAAACAAAGTATGATATCGTTGTGAGCCGTGCTGTTTCAAGATTGGGCAAGGTCGTTGAATATGCTATGCCTTTATTGAAAGACGGTGGTTATTTCGTTTGTTATAAATCAAAACAAGTTTTTGACGAAATAAGAGAGGCAAAAGAAGCTATATTCAAGAAAAAAGCTGAATTATTAGAGGTTATTGAATACAAATTGCCTTTAGAAGAAAATTTTGAAAGATTTTTAGTTGTAATAAAGAAAAAGTCTTCGTAAAGAAGACTTTTTTTAAGATAAAGTGGGTATTTGGATTAGGTTAGGGTAATAAACTTATTATTTTCCGATATCAGTAGCTTTAAGAGCCATTGCTTTAGAAATGTTTAAAACTGCAAGGTTAGCTTCGTAAGCTCTTTGAGCAAGCATTGCATCAGCTATGTCAACCATTGGGTTTACGTTTGATGCTCTGATGTAACCGTTTTCATCAGCATCAGGGTGCCCAGGTTTGTAAATTTTTTCACCTAAAGTAGGATCTTCCATGATACCAGTGAAGCTAACTCCACCTTGAAGAGTTCCGTTTGCTGACATAAAGCTATCATTCATTGAACTCAAGATACCTGCGAAAGAAACACCGCCTTCATTGGCATTTAACATAGGGATTTTTCTAACATAGTTTGGTGTGTCAACGTTTGCTACGTTCTTTGCGTGAATGTCTAATCTTCTACCGTGTGCTTTTAATGCGTTTGCACCGATGTACATTGAATCCATAATACCCATAATTTTATTTCCTCTCTTATCTTATTTTGCTTGCTATTTATTATTTACCAACGTTAATTACTGTTTTCATTTGTGTAATTACATTTGACATTCTTCTTGTTGCTACAGTGTATAGAAGTGAGTTATTTTGCATTTTAACTAATTCTTCTGCTGGATTTACTGGCTCGTAAGATGATGTTGTTGCAACCATTGAACCGTCAAGTTTTTGTGCTAATTTTGTTTCTAAGTTATTTGCCGGTCCACCAACCAATTGTGAAAAGTCAATATCTTTTTTGATATACCCTGGGGTATCCATATTGGCTACGTTTTCACCAATTACTTTTTGTCTTTGTGATATTAAATTTAAAATGTTTGATGTTTGACTTAAACTGTTTGATACGCTAAAATTCATTTTTTATTACCTCTATGATTCTCTAATGTTTATACCTTTGTTGTACATATCGTATGCTACTTTCATTAATTGCATATGTGCTAACATTGAAGCGTTTAATCTTAACATTGTGTTAACTTCGCCATAAAGGTCAACGTTTGCTGTTTCTACATTGTTTTGGTGAATGAAATCGTGATTTCTAATTAATTTTGGTTCACCTGAGTCTTCTGTTTGAACTAATTTGTTATGACCTTTTTCTGCTAAGCCTTCTGGTGATGCAAATTGAACTAGTGGAATATTTCCGATTTTTCTTGGTAGAGATTGTTTAGAATCTTGCACCATAACGTCGCCGTTTCTTTTGATTTGAAAATCGTGAACGTTAGAAGGAATTTGAATACCACTACCAACTAACCAATCATCACTTGTTACTAAGTAACCGTCTTTACCAAGTTTGAAAGAACCGTCTCTTGTATAAGCTACTTGACCGTCTTCTGAAACAACTGGAATGTAACCTGCGCCTTTAATAGCTACGTCATAAGGATTGTTTGTAATTCTTAATGCACCTTGTGAACAATCTGTTCTTTTTGTACCTGTTACAGAACCGTCTTCTGTTAAGAATTGTTCAAAACGAACGTTTTTGTAACCTGTTGTTCCGAAGTTTGCGAAGTTTTGACCTACGTTACCCAATCTTTCAAATTGAATGTTTGAGTTGTTGATACCTTTTCTAATTACTGCTTGTAAGTTGTACATATTTTTTACCTTATCCTAACTATTGTGCGCTACTTAATTGACTGATTGTTTTTTGAAGAACTGAGTTTTCTATCATTAGAATTTGTCTGTTTGCATCGTATGCTTTAAGTGTTGGCATTAAGTTTAAAAACTCGTTTTGAATTGCAACGTTTGAATATTCTAAGAAGCCTTGAGCAACTTCTGGGTTAACCACGCCGACTCCGTTTGAATCAACTATACCAAGTGTTGCAACTTTGTCTAATCTTTTTGTGTTTTTGTTGAAAACGCTAACTTGACCTTTTGTGTTAACAACAACATCTTTAATGCTATCTGGTACGAATGGTAATCTGATTGGTGCACCTGAGTTTGATAAAACTGGTTGGTCTTCAAGAGTTAATAAGTTGCCTTGTTTATCTAATTTGAAACGACCGTCTCTTGTTAATCTGATACCGTCTCTACCTTGAACTTGGAAATAGCCTTTGTTGTTAAGAGCCAAGTCTAAAGGGTTATCAGAAGTTGAAATTCTTCCGATTGTAGTATCTGTAGCTTCAGATAAACCGTTTACGCCAAGATATTCAGTGAAAGAAGAAACAACAGGTTCTTTTCTTTGATAACCGACTTTATCAAAACCTGTAACGTTTTCATTTGTGATACCAACGATTGCTTGTTGTAATTGCATTGCTTTTAATGCAATTTTAATACCGTTGTCTGTGTATCTAACACCACCTCTGATTAACATTTTTTATAACCTCATAATTTATTTATATTTTTAATTACGGCAACTTTAGAAAAAACTTTGTAAATGTAATGTAAAAATCCTCTATTTGTACTACCTCTAACATGTTAATAAGGATAAATTGTAAAAAGTCAAAAAATATTACTTGACATAAAATAATTTTATAAATACAATAGAAGTACGCCGGCATAGCTCAA
>SAMEA104315432__coassemble_243_pt1 | contig 30044 bp, 26 predicted proteins | sample SAMEA104315432__metabat2_low_PE_018 | metagenome-assembled genome bin SAMEA104315432 (sample SAMEA104315432) | gut metagenome | biome: Monkey gut; feature: monkey-associated habitat; material: faeces | place: China | collected 2013
CTCAACGGTAGAGCAACGGTTTTGTAAACCGTAGGTTGTAGGTTCGATTCCTATTGCCGGCTATTTTCTTACTCATAAAAGAGTGAGAGGGCATCAGAGAATGGGTAGGTGCCCGAGTGGCTAAAGGGAGCAGACTGTAAATCTGCCGACGCGAGTCTACGGTGGTTCGAATCCACCCCTGCCCACCATTAATCCTCAAGATTTTTCTTGAGGATTTTTTATTGCAGGGGTATCTTCTCACCACCGTGGTGGTTCTTCCCTCCATTTGCTCACGACATGCTTTTAGATTTTGAAAAATTTCTACGAAAAACAATACTCAATTGTTTTTCTGTCCGCAAACGGAGTCCTTACCCCTGCCCACCATAAAACCTCAAGAGAAATCTTGAGGTTTTCTTATTGCAGGGTGTTTTCTCACCACCGTGGTGGTTCTTCCCTCCATTTGCTCACGACATGCTTTTAGATTTTGAAAAATTTCTACGAAAAACAATACTCAATTGTTTTTCTGTTTGCAAACGGAGTCCTTACCCCTGCCCACCATTTAAGGCTTCCTTATGGAAACCTACTTTTACATGATATTGAAAGATTTTATTTGTTAACTTTTATACACAAATCTCTGATATCATGTCAATTTGTACGTCAAAAAAGTCTTTATTAATGTAGGTTGGTTTAAAGTAAAGAAGGCATTTTGTGATTGATTTTACAGGTTTAAATTCAATTAAATCCTCTAATACAGTTAATAATAGTCTTTCTACTGGTTTTAGATATAAGAATTTTAATCAAAAACCGGATACTTTTTCGCATGCCAACTTAACAACATGCCCAATAGGTTTTACTGGCAAATCCAACCGATTAAACGAATATAAAAAGCTTACAGAAGATTTAAACCAAACTGCAAACCACGCTCAAACTTCTTTAAACAATCAACTTTCAACTGAGGGTTGGACTGGTAAAACTGCTGATGCAATCAGTGTTCTTTGGAATTCTAAAAACAGAGCTGTTCTTGTTCAATCTGATATTGATGCCTTCAAGGAACAAGTTACAACGCTTGATAATTCTATAAAAGATGACAAATTCAAAGATAAATTTAAAGAAATTTTTGATGTCGAATACGATCATTCAAACATTGTTCGATACAACAAAAAAGCAAAACAATTAGAAACAGCTCTAACCGCTGATTGTATTGCTAAATTTGCTGATGAAAAATTATCTAAAAATATAGAAATTTATAACAAATTATCTGGTGATTTAAAAGATTTAAACGAATATAAAACCAACAATTTTGTTGCCTCTGGCACAATGCCTTATTACAACCATTTGACAACTAAAGATGAAATTTTTGAAAACATGGAAAATTCATTAGCGTCTGTTTTAGGTGATAAAAAAATTCTTGATGATATTTTATCTGCAAGTGGCTTAAAAGACTCTTCTAAAGAAGATAAGTACAAAGTTTACGGACATTTAGCGAATGTGATTTTAGAATCTTCTAAAACTTCTGCTAAAAATTCTTTGAAAGGTGAAACTTTAGAACAAATCAAAACAGATTACGACAAATCTTATGCAAAGGCTTTTGGAACAAACAATGATATCGTTGCGAGAGTTGATAAATATAATGCTTCACAAAAAGCTGGTGCAGCATGCGTGAGATTTGTAACAGGTGTTGTTTTGAATACTCTTGGTCCAAGTTCAGTTTTAGCAAACTGTGTTTATAGTGTAGCGAATTCTGTTGCTATGGATATTGCTGATGCAAAAACAAAGAAAGTTGATAGAGATATTAATTTAAAAACATTAGCTATAAATGCAGGTTTGAATGGTGCATGTGGTGCTATAAATCAATCTATTGTAAATAAATATTCAGGTTCAGTTGCTTCAAAGATTTTGGCTAATGAGTCTTATTCTAAAAATATGAGTTCTGTATTAACAGATTTTGTTGTGAAAGAAATCGTAAGCAAAGAAGGTGTTAAACTTCCAGCTTATGCAGTGGAAGGTATTGTTAAATCTGTAATTCAATCTATGGTTGGTGTTCAACCAACAGAAGAAACAACTGGTTTGTCTCAAAAAGAATTAGATAAATTAATGCCTATAATTTCAGAGACAATAAAAAAATCATAATTAGTCTATTGCTTTAAATTTACTCCGTTTGTATCATCTATTTATTTATAATTTGATATAAAATTACAACATGATAATGAAGAGAGTATCAAAAAAGAGTGGTTATATTCATATAATCATTATTTCGCATAACCGCAAACCTATATTTGTGGATAATATTGAAATGCTCCGTGAGTCTTTTAAATACACAGCTGAACATTATGATTTTGAAATAAGTGCAATTTGTATTTTGCCAACTCACATTCATTTGATTTTGGATTTAAAAGATGTGAAAGATTGTTCAAAAATTATCACATGTATTAAACATAATTTCTATAAAGATTATTTTGAACTTTTGAAATCTCAAGATGAAGAATATCTTAACAAGTATGAGATAGATGTTTTCCAAAAAAGACATTATGAATACAATATTAAAGGTGAAGATGAATTAAATAATCATATAAAATATATTCATTACAATCCTGTTAAACACGAATTAGTAAAAAATGTAAAAGATTGGGAATATTCATCATTCCATAAGTTTGTAAATGAAGGGAAATATCTTGAAGATTGGGGTAAAGGCTCTGATATAGCTTCAATAAAAGATTTGTCGTTTGAATAAAAAAAGAACCTCCGAAAGGGAAGTCCTTTTTTTTATTTTTGTTATTTAATATTTTCTGCGCTTGAATGAGAAACTGGTCTTGTTGAACGGTCTTCTTTTGGTTTACCAGATTCATATAAACTTTTAATTTTAGTAGTTGTTTTATATAAAGTACTTTCCTTGTCAGAGTGCATTGTACTGCTTGAACCGAAGATACTTCCGTCTCTATCTGTATCTCTACGATGAGCCCCGTCAAAGCTTGCAACGGTTGCCAATGCGTCAAGTGCAATTGTTACACCGTCTCCTCTGCCAGTGGCAATATCGTTTGAAATACCTGCGACACCAGATAAACCGTTAAAGATGTCACTTACTTTGCTATTTGCCATACCTGTTGCATTAGACATTGCTGATAGTCCGTCTGAAAGCGCTGCACCAACATCACCTTTCATTACATCTTTTGCGGTTTTTGCTGTATCTTTAATAGTATCACCAGAAGCAATAGCAGTGTTTAAGATGCCTTTATGTTGACTTGCAAAGTTTGAAATTGCTTGAATTTTAGAGTTGCTTTGCATTGGTAATGCTCCAACACCTTTAATTAATGCGGCAGAAGAAGTAAGAGTTTTACCAACTGCAGAGATGACTCCAGTTACATCGCCTTTTGCAACATTAATAGCAGCGTCAGAAACGTTTGCGGCTGTACTTAAAACTTTTGAAGTAGTAGAAATTGTACTACCTGTAGTTTTTAAGACTGTACCAACTTGAGTAACTGTTGCACCAACGCCAGTAACAGTACCGCCTGTAGCTGTAGTTGTTACACCACCTGCAGTAGTTGTACCACCAGCAGCTTCAACTGGTACACCTGCGCCGAATACTGGGATTAGTGGAATACCGATTGCTGTTAATGTAGCGCCGATACCTGTTAAGATACCACCTGCTGAGGTTGTTCCGATACCTGCAGCAGTAGTTGTTGCACCTGCTGCTTGAACGCCGACACCTGCAGCGTTAAGAACTGTACCTGTAACATCAAGGGCTTGTGCCACAGTTGCAACTTGTTTTGTTGCACTTGAAAATTGTGTTAACAAGCTATCCTCAGCTTGCGCTTGTTGTTGCTCATTTTGAGCTTGCATTTGTTCAGATTGAATTTCTTGTTGAGCTTCAGCAGAAGAAAGTTTCATATCCTCTGCAACTGTATTAGATTGAGCAAGTTCTGTTTGGATTTTCATTTCGTTGCTTTGAATTTGCTGAATTTTATCATTTACTGCAACTTCAACGTCATTTCCTTGATTATTGCCTTTAGATTCAATATCTTGAATTTCTGCACCTGTTTTCAAAGACAAAGCACTGTGCATACCAGAACCTGTTCCGTCATTACCTTGTAATGAGTCAAGTTCAGAGGCTGCAGATTGACTTTGTGAAATAAGATTTTGAATATTAGATTGTGAATTATCTAATCTTGCAGAACTTTGTTGAGCCTTAGAATTTGCTTTTGTACTTGCTTGTTCAACTTTAGTTTGTGCGTTTTGGGCATTTTTTTGTTTAGTCTTAGCTCTTGCACTAACACCTTGAGCACCTGCTTGTGCTGATTTCATGTCCATACCATTAGCTTGTTGTTGTTGCTGTTCGGCACCTGTCTTTTTAGTTTCTGCTTCTCCTTTCTTGCCTTCAGCATCTTTAACATTTGTTCTGGCTTTATCAAGTTTTCCATTCGTTTCAGATATTTTTGATTTAGCTTGTTTTCCAGACTTTTCGGCTTTGTTAAGTTGAGACATGATTGTTTTCTTTTTATCATCTCCGCTAAAAATTGAAATAGCACTTAACGCTAAGCCTGCTGCGCCTGAAGATACTTTGTGTTTAGCTTCGCTTAAATCAATATCGCCTATGTTTCCTATTGATGGAATATTTGCGCCCATTTTTTTTGCTCACCCTTTTTTAAAATCTAGAGACATTTTACATAATCATATACGGCATAAAATTTTAAAACTTTAGAAATTTTTGACAAATGTTAAGAAATTTTAACATAAATTTTCAAGCTATTACATGGTTTCGGCATGATTTATTTATTTTACGATTCAAACAAGTTGTTAATTTTGTTAGTAATATCTTGAGGGTCAATTTCGTTAGTAACTTTGTTGATATCTTGAGCTATTTGATACAATTTAGCGGCCTCAATTTTGTCCCCAACGACTGTGATTGCACGAGCAAGGTTGAAGTGTGCAAGTGCATAATTTGGATTGCATTCGATAGATTTTTTGAATAAATCGATTGCTTGTTGAACACGACCTAAGTCATCAAGGTAAATGACACCTAGATTGTTGTAAGCTATGTCATAATTAGGGTCATTTTCGATTGCTAAATTATATTCTTTAATAGCTTCGTCTGTGTCGCCTTTACCCCAATGCAAGAAACCTAAGTTACAGTGAATTTTTGCATTTGTTGGATCAAGGTCTAAAGCACTTCTATATACTGTTAAAGCGTTTTCGTAATCTTCTTTATCATAGAAGGCTGAACCTAAGTTTACATAAATATCGATATCTTCTGGAGTTAAAAGATACGCACTTTGATATGCGCTAATTGCTGCATCTAAATCTTTTTTGTTTTCTTGGTATACAAAACCAAGAGTTTGAGTAATTACAGAAGTCCAAACTCTGTTAGGGTTAAGGGTGATTGCGGCTTGATAATGAGAAATAGCCTCTTTAATTTCACCTTTAACATAATACAAGTTTGCCAAATTTGAGTGGAATTCAGGCATTGTTGGAAGAATAGTGATTAGTTTGTGATAAGCTTCAATTGCGCTATCGTAATCACCTTGTTCTTCGTACGCTTGACATAAATGACGGTAAGCAGGAATGTTTAAACTATCAATCCAAATTGCCATTTTGTATTCTGTAATTGCGTTATCATATTGTCCGATTGTTCTGTAGATATCACCTAAAAGACAATATAATGGTGTGAAACCAGGAGCTTTTTCGATTGCATCAATGTAGAAATCTACTGCATTTTCAAGCCCTCTTGTTTGAACGATGTAATAACCTTTTACCAAGATTGGCAAGAATTTAAGATATGAAATAGATTTCATTAAACTCTTGATAGCAAAGTTATCAAAAGGTAGTGTTAAAAATGCTAAAAGACCTTCCCATTTAGAAGCCCACCATTTAGCAGGGTTTCTGTGAGAAGATAATTTATAAATATTATGTAACAAGTTGTGAGAAGATGAACTTGTCCATGGTGCAACTTTGATAGCTTTTTTAGCGTTAAATACTGCTTCTAAAAATCTAGCTTTTTTAGTATAAGTTTCTGCTAAAAGATAATAAGCTTTTCCTAATTTAGCATTTTTAGATATAGCTGTATTTAGGTAATTGATTGCTTTGTCTAAATCACCTTTAAAGAATTGAGCTTGTCCGATTTTGAAATAAATTTCAGCAGAATCGATATAAGTTTCAAGTGCTCTTTGATATTCAGTGATAGCTTCATCAATGTATTGATAAGTATTTGAGATATCCAAATGCCATTCAAGATATAAATCCCCAAGCTTAATATGCAAATCTGCATTTGTTGGGTCTTTTTGCAACTTTAATTGACACTGTTCAATTTCTTTTTGAACTTTGCTTTTTTTGCTTTTGTCATTAAATTGTCTATCTAATTTTTCTATATCTTTTGGTTTCATAAATTAGTACTAATCTTGTTTTCTGTTTAATATACCTTCAATTTTAAAGCAAACTTTGATAATTCTATCTTTATCTTCTTCCTTGATTTTTGTGAATTTTACTCCATATTGCAAAGGTGGAAGGTTTGTTTTTGGAACAAGAACACCTTGCGCAATTATTATATCATCAAATAAGTTAATTTTAAAAGTAATTGTTTTATCAAAAGGTAATTTTTGTTTTGATTCAATTTTAAGACCGCCACCGCCGATGTCGATAGTTTCAGCTTCAACGATAAATTTTTCGAATTCACAATTGATTTGAGTTGAGAATTTAACCATTCTGTCGTTAGATTTTTCATTTGCATTAACGAGTTTATCGTATTCGCAATCAACGATTGTTTCCATAGGAACACGAGTGTAAAATCTTCGTTGCATAATTTTTGCAGCTTCTTCGTTGTATTCAAGAGTGAAATTGTCATTTTCTGGAGAAGTTAATACTAATGCTGTGTATAGCAATACACCACTTCTTGTGAAAACTTTTGTCTTTAATTCTTCACCTTCTTGTAATAAGTCCAAATGATTTTCCCAATCTTGAGGTTGCGTAAGAGTAATTCTATCTGGATATACTTGTTTAATATAGCAAGAGATAGCCTTTTCTCCTGCAGGTGTATCAAACAAAATATTTAATTGTTGGTTTGGTTGTAAATTACTCATGAGTTTATTTTAAATAATATGCGTAAAAAAAGCAACTTTTTATTGTATAATTTACGTATGGATATAAATAATATTAAAGATAGAATTATTAAAAATAAGGAGTGTCTTTGACTTCGAAAAATTAAAGAAGGATTTATCGGAGATTGAGGCAAAACTTCAAAGCCCAGAATGTTGGTCAAATCAAGCTTTGGCAAATGAGTTAGGGCAGAATTCTAAAGAGATAAAAGAGACTTTGGATAATTTTTCAAGATGGGAAAATATTGTTTCTGATTTTGAAGTGGCGAAAGAATTAGAAGACGAAGAATTAATTAAAGAAGCAGAAGAGAACTTAGTCCAAGTTGAAAAAGAATTGGATAGTTTTGAAATAAAGAGAATGCTAAGCGGTGAATACGACGAGGCTAACGCAATTTTGACAGTTAATGCCGGAGCTGGCGGAACTGATGCACAAGATTGGGCAAGCATGTTATTGAGAATGTATTCTCGCTGGGGCGAAATTAAAGGTTATAAAGTAGAATTGATGGATAAATCAGATGGCGAAGAAGCTGGGATTAAGTCTGCTACGATAAAATTAACTGGTAAATATGCTTATGGTTATGCAAAGGCTGAAAAAGGCGTTCATAGACTTGTTAGACTTTCACCTTTTAATTCAAGTAATAAAAGACAAACAAGTTTTGCGTCTTTAGAAGTTTGTCCGATTATTCCTGATTTTGAAAAGAAAATTATTATTCCTCCGGAAGATATTGAAGTTGATACAATGCGTTCTGGCGGTGCAGGCGGACAAAATGTTAATAAGGTTGAGACAGCGGTTAGGGTTGTGCATAAACCTACTGGGATTGTTGTAAGATGTCAACAAGAACGTTCTCAACTTCAAAACAAAGAAAACGCTATGCAAATTCTTGCCTCAAAACTTTTGGAAATTAAACAGCAAGAGCATGAAAAGAAATTGGCAGAATTGAAGGGCGAAAATTTTGATATAAACTTCGGTTCACAAATCCGCTCTTATGTATTTCACCCGTATAAAATGGTAAAAGACCATAGAACAGGCTTTGAAACAAGCGATGTCGAAGGAGTTATGAATGGCGAAATTGACGGGTTTATTGAAGCTTATTTAAAATCAAAATAAGCTTTGTTAAGCTTTGTAAACTTGGGTTAAAATTACGAAAACACATATATAACCTTGAACATGAGAATTTTACTGAATTTGACTTGTTTTTGTACGTTAAAGATTTAGATTTCTGAGCCGATAAATACGTTACATAGGAGTATTGTTTTTATAGAAAGGAAGAAATATGGGTACTAATAGCATTCAAGCACAAGTTAAAGACGGTTGGAAATTATTAGAAACTAGAAAAAAACAACTTGAATCGGCACAAGCACAAACTAAAGCTGTTCAAGCTGAATATTCAAAAATACAACAAGAGCAAGGTAAAACAGAAGAATTAGATGCCAAACTTGCTCAAAAAGTTATGGTTTTATCTAACTTTAATGTTAAGACAGAACCAAAAGAACCTAAAAAGGTTGATGATCCAGGAAGTGCACCAAATATTCCGGCAGATGCTAATGAAAAAGAAAAAGGTATTATCCAACGTGAATTTGACCAAAAGAAAGCAGATTTTGAACAATATCAAAAAGATGTTAAACAATACGAAAAAGATTTAAAAGAATTCAAAAAATATGAAGCTTTGAAAGCTGAGATTGAAAAAGAATCTCCAGAAATTAAAGGTCAATTGGATACTTTAATGAAAGCTGCTCAAACAAAAGAAGACGAATTGAAAAAAGCTCAAGGTGAAGAAGCAGAACTTCAAAGAGAAGTTGATTTTTCTTGGGATAATTATCAAGAATTACAAAAAGAATTAGAAACTGCAAAATTTGATGTAACACTAAATAAACAAGGTGATAATCTTACTTCTGTTGCTAAGGAAAACATCAATAAAACAAGTATAGACGGTAAACAAGCTGATGTCAAAGCTGTTTATGATGGAATTGTTGAGGGCGACAAAGAAAATAATGTTGATAACACTAAAAAACACTACACAACAATGAAAGTAGGAGACAAACATACATATAATAAAGACCAAATTGCTAAAATGGGTGCTGATGTTAACTTAGCTGATGATTTTGGTGAAGATTTTGGTACACAAATGAACAGTTTGTTAGATGAGGCTGTTAAAGAAAAACCAGCCCAAAAACCAGAAGGAACAGAAGTTGACTCTGGTGATAAACCAGCAAAACTAGACCAAAAACCAGTTAAATCAAAGGACGAAATTGTTTTACCAAGAGGTATCAAATGGCAAGATACTAAAGGGGACGAATTATCTGATTTTGGCATAAAAGATAATGGCAACGGAACTTATACAGCTTCAACAGGTAAAACTTACACTGCATCAGAAGTTAACAAATGGTTCCGTGAAGTTGAAGATTCTTCTGGTAACAACTATAGCAAATACTTAGATAAAGCTGAAAAATTAGGTATTGACTATAATCAATACTCTTCTTCAAAAGATTTGAAAGAAGCTGTAAAAGCTGAAGAAAAACGATTGAAAGCGGTTGATAAATATTCTGATGAAATCAAACAATACAATATTGAAACAGAAGGCAGAACTGCAGACCAAATCAAGGCCGATGTAAAAGCTGCAAAAGCAAAAGCTAAAGAAACTACAAATACATCAACAAAAGTTGAAGTTCAAAAAGCGGAATCTGCTCCTAAAAAAGACCAACCAGCAGTTAAGGCTGAAGCAGAAACAAAAACAGATGCTAAATCAAAATTACAAGCTTTAAAAGAACAACAGTTAGCAAACTTATCTGAAAATGAAAGAAAAAAATATGATGAAATCATGGCAGATACAGATTTCTTTACTGGCGGTCAAATGTGGGCTGATGATTATTTAACAAAAATCTCTTCATACAGTGAGGGAGACAAATTTAGAGCTCAAACAAAAGATGGCATTAATGGTCAATGCACAGTAAGACTTACAAAAGCTGGTGATAAAGTTATAGAATATAATGGTTCATTCTACGAAATTGGCAAAGACGGTTACCCAGATAAGTCTAAGCTTGTTAAAAAAGAAGACATTAAACCTTTGTCATAAATATTAAATAATGTAAATATTTCTTGATATTATAGCAATAATTAGGATTGAGGATACTATAAATAGTATGCTCAATCCTATTAATATGTATAGACCAAGTTTTGAACTAACAAAACCTCTTGCATACCAATCAAATCCTATTAAAATGAATGGTCTGCAAGCAGATACTTTTGTTCGTTCTGCTTCAAATATTTCTTTTACTTCGGTCGACGATACAAGAGACGGTAGAGCAATTAGAGAGTTAGGCGGGGTTCCTTGTCCTTACACTGGCGTTCCTATGATTAATGGTAAGGAAATCTCTCATCTTAACAAGGAAAATTTATCAGGTAAAAGTTCTCAAGCTATCGCATTATTAAAACCTTTTGAGGACAGAATGCAACCTGTTAATAGAGAAGTTTTTGGCATATTAGAAAAATTGAGCAAAAAATATCCAGACAAAACACTTAGACAAAACTTAAATTTGGTTAGAGGCGAACATCTAGAAAAAATTAAAAATATCGAGTTTGATGTTCTTGATAAAATGTGTGGTGTAAAAATCAACGACGAAAAAGATTCTGAAAAAGTTATTAATCTTTTAATGGAATCAAAAGACATTATCGATAAACAAAATGAAAACTACATCTTCCGTAGAAGAAGATTTATGGAAAAATTGGGCAATATCACGAAGGATATGAAAGAGCAAGATAAGGCAGAAGAGCTAAAATCTATTGCCGAAGAAATGCCAAGAGCACACGATACAGTAAGTTCATTTATCGTTAAATTTACTCAAAAAGATCCTAGAACAAGAATCGAAAAAACATCTTGGCAATTGGGTTTAGCACTTGTAGAATCATCAGTAGGTTCGATTGAGCACGTAAAATGTAGACACCCAAAAGATGGTTCTAAGGCCGGTGCTAACGATATTTCAAACTATATCTACGCTTCTCGTGGTGCAAACTCTCTACGTAGAAACACTCCATTCCCAGAATGGTTGAAAATGCACCCAGAAGTTAAAGACAATATGCAAAAATACATGGACGGCGTTATTGACAAAATCAATAACAAAAAAGCTATGAAAGATTTTAAAGCATATCCTGTAGTTATTGCTAAAACAATTGAAAATGAATCTAATGGCGAAATTAAGTTAGATACTTCTAAATTGAAAATTTCTAAAAAAGAAGCAAACGAAGCTTTGATTAAATATGGTTTAAAAACAAGAAAACAAGTAAAAGCAGAAGCTCAACAAGAACGTACTTCTGGTCGTAAACATTTATCTCTTGTTGCATAATTAGTGAGTAGTGAATTGTGAGTAGTGAATAGGCTTATTTCCCTCGCCACATTTTTACTTGTGTAAAAATAGGGGAGAGGAGATTTTTTGCACGAATTTATGAGTGCATAAAAATCGGTGAGGGTTGTTGTTGTTTTATTCGTAGGTTGGTTTTCTACCCCAACAAAACAGAGGGCGAAGCCTACGGCTTCGCCCTCTGTTTGATAAATTATTATAAATTATACAACGCCTTGAGCTTTCATAGCTTCTGAAAGTTTAGCGAAGGCAGCAATATTTGCCCCAGCAACGTAGTTATTGCCGTAGCCATATTCTTCTGCTGCTTCTTTACATGATTTGAAGATGTTTGTCATAATTCTATCCAATTTTTTATCAACTTCTTCAAATGTGTAATAGTATCTCATTGAGTTTTGGCTCATTTCGATTGCTGAAGTTGCAACGCCACCAGCGTTAGCTGCTTTTGCAGGTCCTACAAGAATACCTTTTTCTAAGAAATATTCTGTAGCTTCTTTTGTGCAAGGCATGTTAGCACCTTCACCAACTGCGATAACACCGTTTTCTACAAGTTTTTTAGCAGAATTTAATGTTACTTCGTTTTGTGTTGCACAAGGAAGAGCGATGTCTGTTTTGATTGTCCAGATTGGTGAATCTTCATCTGTTCTTTCTATGTATTTTGCGTTTGAATGTTTTTCTAAGTAGTCTTTAATTCTTCCACGTTTAACTTCTTTGATTTCTTTTACTAAATCTAAATCAATACCGTTTTCATCGTAGATACAACCGTTTGAATCACTCATAGCAACAACTTTACCGCCAAGTTCTGTAACTTTTTGACAAGCATAAATTGCAACATTACCAGAACCAGAAATTGTAACTGTTTTGCCGTTGAAAGATTGGTTGTTGTTAGCTTTTAACATTTCACGCATAAAGTATGAAAGACCAAAACCAGTAGCTTCTGTTCTAGCAAGTGAGCCACCGTATGATAAACCTTTACCAGTTAAAACTCCACCTTCGTAAGCGTTTCTGATACGTTTGAATTGACCGAACATGTAACCGATTTCTCTAGCTCCTGTTCCGATATCTCCAGCAGGAACGTCAACATCTTGACCGATGTGTCTTTGTAATTCTGTCATAAATGCTTGGCAGAAAGCCATAATTTCTCTATCTGTTTTACCTTTAGGGTCAAAGTCTGAACCACCTTTACCACCACCGATTGGTAAACCTGTTAAAGCGTTTTTAAAGATTTGTTCAAAACCTAAGAATTTCATAATACTTTGGTTAACTGTAGGGTGAAGTCTTAAACCGCCTTTGTATGGGCCGATTAGTGAACTGTATTGAACACGGAAAGCTCTGTTAACTTGAACTTGACCTTTGTCGTCAACCCAAGAAACACGGAATGTGATAATTCTTTCAGGTTCAACCATTCTTTCTAAAATGCCTAATTGTTCGTATTCAGTGTGTTTTTCAACAACTGGTTCAATTGATGTAAGAACTTCTTCTACTGCTTGTAAGTATTCAGGTTCATTAGGGTTTTTCTTTTTAGTTTGTTCTAAAACTCTTTCTACGTATTTATTCATTTGTTCCTCCGATATATAAATAGTAAATAGTAAATAGTAAATTGCTATTTTGGTTATAACATATTTTGAAATTCTGCGCCAAAACTTCACAAAAATTTTAAAAAACATGTGCGAATTGGAGTATATTAATTTTTGTAAAGTGTCTTTTTGACACTATTAGCTAATTTTGAGAAAAGTCTCAATTTTATTGAAACAAAAAGATTGACTTAAAAGTAATTAGATTGTAATATATAGATGTGGATTTTAAAAGTGTTAATTAAACACTAATACATTTACTCTCATATAAACTCCTAAACACATAACACTAAATAAAAAATTAGGACATATAAAAGAAGTAGCCTCTCGAAAGAGAGTTTTTTTTTGCCTATATGTGCGTAGCTCACGCATTATTTATAAATTTTCTTAAAGATAAAGAATATTATTTATATATTTAGTATAATTTTTCTATGGAAATCTATTCACAATTCGTAGAAAAAAAGAATTTAGCTTTGGCTTTGGGTTATTTTGACGGTGTTCATTTAGCTCATCAAAAAGTTATTTCTTCTGCTGTGAACTTTGCACGTGAAAACGGTTTGAAATCAGCTGTAATCACTTTTAAAGAGGCTCCGATTTCTTATTTTAAAAATATTGAAACAAAAAATATTTGTTCATTATCAGACAGGCTAAAATACATTGAAAACTTAGGTGTTGACTACGTTTTCGTGATTGATTTTGCAACAATTGCGCATTTGTCTGCAGAAGAATATTTAAAAGATTGTTTGTATAAAAACTTTTCACCAAAGGCTATCGTAACTGGATTTAACCATACCTTTGGTGCCAAAAAATCTGGTAATGAAAAATTATTGTACGATTTGCAAAAAGATTTTGGGTATGAATATATTGAAATTCAGCCAGAAAAAATGGACGACGAAATTATAAGTTCTACTGCCATTAGAAATTATCTTTCAAATGGCAAAATTCAAAAGGCTAACAAGATGTTAGGTAAAAATTTCTGTATAGAAAATGAAGTTATAAATGGTCAACATTTAGGTAGAACTATTGGTTTCAGAACAGCTAACATTCTTTATCCTAAAAACATTATTGATATAAAAAACGGTGTTTACGGTGCAAATGTTGTTGTTAAAAATAATCGTTATCGTGGAATTTTAAATTTAGGTGTGAAACCTACTGTTTCAAATGAAAATAAAAGAGTTCTGGAGGTAAATATTTTTGATTTTGACAAAGATATTTACGGTGAAAATATAAAAATTGAATTTGAAGAAATGATTAGAGAAGAAAATAAATTTCCGTCTATTGACGAATTAAAACTTCAAATTGCAAAAGATGTAGATTATTGGAGAAATAAATAATGCTAAAAGTAGTTATAATCGGTCATGCAGAGATGTTAGCAAATTTAATTGCAGGTGCACTTGATGCAAAATGTGATATCGTCGGAGTTTTGCGTTACGAAACTGTTAAATGTAATTGGTTCGTGAACAAAGTTCGTGATTTTATTTTGCCAACAGTGGATTATAGCTATATTAAAAGTTATCAATTAAATGATATTAAGGTAAAAAGTGTTAACAGTGAAAAGTTTAAAAAAGAAATTTTGAAACTTAATCCTGATGTAATCATTGTTGGGACTTGGTGTGAAAGACTTAAAAAAGAGATTATCAATCTTCCAAAAATAGCCTTTATCAACGCTCACCCTTCATTGTTACCTAAATACAGAGGTCCAAACCCTTATTTAGAGGTTATCAGACATCAAGAATTAAAATCTGGTATAACTTTCCATTTAATGGACGAAAACTACGATACTGGCGCAATTCTTCTTCAACGAGAAGTTGAGGTTGATAAGTTTGATACTTCAAAAGAATTGAAAGAAAAGATTATCAGAAAAACTCGTGAATCAGTTTGTGAGTTGTTGGGCAATCTTGAGGAAGATTTTATTATTCCTCTTGTTCAGAACGAAGAAAAAGCAACTTATTATCCAAACATCAAAAGAGAAGAAGTCATGATTGATTTTGAAAAATCTGCAGATGAAATTTGTGCACAAGTGAGAGCTTTTTATCCTTGGTATAATTGCTTTTTTGAATATAAAAATCAATTCTTTATTCCAGATGCTTACAAAACAAGAGTTATAGTTCCCGAAGATGATAAATATAAAGATGTTCCAGTCGGCACAGTTCTTTATAAATGCTCTAAAAACCGTGAAATACAAGTTTTAGCAGGTGATAGAAAGATTGTTCAATTCTGCCACGTAAGACTTTATGGCAAAATTAAAAGATTTTTCACAAGACCTTATATCAAATTTTTTGTAAAATCTAATTAGATTTTTTAGGTTTTGAAGATTTCTTTTTAGATGGTTTGCTATTCTTTTTAGCAAACTGTTCTGGTGCGTGTGAGAAACTTGTTTGAACCCTTTTAACAGAGTAAACATCTGGCAATGATTGGATACATGCTATAACTTTTCTTAAAGTATTAATATTATCAAGTTCTATACCAAGCTCGATGATACCGATATTATTTTGTTTAGATTTAACATTTGCGTAATTGATATTTGTATTGTTATCGGAAACGGCTGAAATAATGTCTTTTAACATACCAAGTTTATCACCAGTTTCAACTCTAATAGTTGTGCTGTATGTTTTGTGTAAGTTTTGACCTGACCATTGAACGTCTAATAATCTTTCAGGTTCAACGTTTTCAAGAGTTTTACAATCTAATCTGTGTACAGAAACACCTTTAGAACGTGTTACAACGCCAACGATTGGTTCCCCAGGAATTGGAGAACAACATCTTGCGAACGAATATAGCATACCTTCTAAACCAACAACGTCCTTTGTTTTTGGTTTTCTGTTCTTTTGAGGTTGATTAGATTGTTCTAAAATTCTTTCTTCTTTTTCTTTTGGTTTTGGAATTTTGTTAATAATTTTGTTTACAGTAGTTTCGCCATAACCAAGAGCTGCAAATAGGTCTTCTTCTGATTGATAGTTCATTACTTGAGCAATTCTTTCAAACTCGCCGTTTTTAGAAAGTTCATCGAAGGTTGCTTTAGTAAGTTCATGTTCAAGAGTGTTTTTACCAAGTTCAACGTGGTCTTCACGTTTGTTTTTCTTGAACCATTGTCTAATTTTTGAAGAAGCTGCTTTTGTAACGACAAAGTTTAACCAGTCTAAACGAGGAGCGGCTTGTTTTGAAGTTAAAATTTCGCAGATATCACCGTTTTTAAGTTTTGAATCAAGTTGAACTATTCTACCATTGACTAGTGCACCGACTGTTCTGTGTCCGACGTCAGAGTGAATACGGTATGCGAAGTCAACAGGAGTCGCTTTTACTGGTAAATCAAATACATCACCATTCGGGGTGAATACGAAAACTTGGTCTGAGAAGATATCAAACTTTACCTGATTTACATAATCTTCTGCATCTCTAGCGTTTTTGTCGTACTCAACCATTTTTCTCATCCAAGAGAATTGCATATCAGTTGTGTTGTTAGCTTTTTGAGACCCTTTTTCTTTGTATCTCCAGTGAGCAGCAACCCCGTATTCTGCGATTTCATGCATTTTCCAAGTTCTGATTTGAACTTCAAGAGGTTTTGAACGAGGTCCAATAACTGAGGTGTGCAATGATTGGTATAAGTTACCTTTTGGCATTGCTATATAGTCTTTAAATCTTCCTGGTATAGGTTTAAATTGTGAATGGATTAAACCTAAAACTTCATAACATTCTTTTTCTGTATCTACGATTACACGAACGGCAGTGATGTCGTACAAATCGTGAAATGCGATATTTAAACGTTTCATCTTGCTGTAGATACTGTAATAATGTTTTGCACGACCTGTGATTTGAGCTTTTATTCCGCTTTTTTCAACATCGGCAGAAATTTTATCAATCAAAAGTTGTACTGTATCTTCTCTTTCTGCTTTTGTTTGAGATACAAGGTGTGCAATTTCGTAATATTTGTCTGGTTCCAAATATCGTAGTGATAAATCTTCAAGTTCAGCTTTTAATTTACCAATCCCTAAACGGTTTGCAAGGGGCGCAAAGATATCTAGCGTTTCTTGAGCAATTCTTTTTTGTTTTTGGGTTGACATGAAGTTTAGAGTTCTCATGTTGTGTAGTCTGTCTGCAAGTTTTAAAAAAATTACTCTTATGTCTTTTGCCATTGCAATAAACATTCTTCTAAAGTTTTCGGCTTGACGTTCTTCTTTAGATTTGAATTGATATTTGCTTAATTTTGTAACGCCTTGAACAAGACTCAACACGTCTTCGCCAAACATTTCTTTAACTTGTTCAGGAGTTGTGTCAGTGTCTTCAATAACATCGTGAAGAAGAGCCGCGATAAGTGTGTGAGTATCGGCTTTTAAACCCAAAAGAATTTTTAAAACTTCTACAGGGTGAATGATATAAGGTTCACCAGAAACTCTAAATTGACCACCGTGAACTTTCTTTGCAAATTCAAAGGCTTCTTCGATTTTTGCAATATCTTCTTCTGAACGGTGTTGTTCAATTAATGTTTCTTTTACAGGTTTAAATAAATCTTCATCTGTCATGGTATAATTATTTTACTCGTATTAATCAATTTTTACAAGAGGTTTACATTAATTTTGGAATTAAAAGTTAAGTTAAAAATATCTCCAAACGCTTCAAAAAATGAGATTATAAAAACTGAAACAGAGGTTAAGATAAAACTTACGGCTCAGCCAATTGAGGGTAAAGCTAATAAATGTTTGGTAGAATTCTTGTCGAAACAGTTTAAGGTTGCAAAATCTAATATTGAGATTTTGAAGGGCGAAACAGGTAGAGAAAAGACTCTTTTATTTAAAAATATTGATGAAGAAAAATGTGAGTTAATAAAATCACTCATTAGTTTGTAGTATTGTTAAGTAATTTTTAATTAAAATCCTAAAGTTTTTTAGAAACTTGCCGTATGTAAACATGAACAAAAATATACATTTACTTAATTAAAGGCGGTTTTATGGTTGAACACAAGCGTTGGTATGACAACGACCCCACAGTTAGTTTAATGGTTAGTATGCTTGAAAAGGTTGAAGAAAAAATCCAACTAGATTGCGCAAAATTAATTATTAAAAAGGCGAAAGGTTACGGAATTAGGATTTCTGATGATGATTTAGAAGAAACTGTTAAAAACTTCTTTAGACGTTGGTATGACAAAAACAGAGTTCTACAAGAAGCATTTGAGTATTTGAAACGTGCACCATTTGATTTTCAAAAAGGTATTGCGTTTAGCGTAATTGAAAGATTACAAGAGCTTGAAGAAAAATCTAAACCTGTAAGACTAGAAATAAATTCTGATTTCGCTTAAAATAAACATGTAAATTTAAGCAAGGAATTTTATGGAACATCAAAAACGTTGGTATGATATTGATCCTACGGTTAGTCTAGCGGTTAATTTAATTAAAAATTCAGCCGAAGATGTTCAATTGAAGTGCGCAGATTACATTATTACGAAGGCAAAGGCTTTTGGAGTAAGAAACGAAGAGAATGTTTTGGCGGAAGCTTTTACATACATTCTTAGACGTTGGTACGACAAAGAACAACGTATAGCTGAAGCTTTCCAATACTTACGTTCTGCGCCATTAGATTTTCAACGTGAAATCGCCCTTGAAATAGTTAATTTCCTTCAGTATTCTGGTTAATTATTTTTATTTTTGTTGTTGTAAATGTTTATCAAACTTAGTGCAAACATGATTAACACTAGTGCACAGATGTATACTAGATAGTGTTTGATAGAACCTACAGAATATGAAGCGATAGCGCCCCCAACAATTGCAACTGAAGTTAAGATTGCAACTGTGTTCTTTTGTGAAAATCCTGCTTTTAATAATTTGTGGTGAATATGTTCTGCATCAGCAACGAAAGGCGATTTACCTTTCATGATTCTACGTAAACTTGAGAAAGTTATGTCCATAATTGGAACAACTAAGATTACGAAAGGCAATAATATTGCCAAAGTTGCAGTTTTCATAACCCCTGCGATTGATAAAGTTGCAAGTAAGAACCCAGAGAATAATGCTCCACCGTCTCCCATAAAGATTTTTGCAGGGTTGTAGTTGTAAGTTAAGAATGCCAAAGTTGAACCAGCTAATATGAAGGCAATAAGTGCACTGATTGGGTTTGCCGGAACCATTGATACGGCGATGATACCAAGTGTGATAGAGTTAACGGAAATCACTGAACCTGCGAGACCATCTACACCGTCAATGAAGTTTATGGCATTACTGATACCTACAATCCAAAGGATTGTGATTGGATAAGATAATAATCCTAATTCAAAAACACCCCCAAATGGATTGAAGATTACATCAATTTTTACACCTAATAGATATACCAAGGTTGCGATTGCAATTTGAATGAATAATTTGAATTTTGCGTTTAGGTTGTAAACGTCATCAACAAGCCCTAATAAGAACATTAGAGAACCACCAAGAAGAATACCTGATAATAAACTTCCGTATGGATAATAGCTCAAGAATACTAATAGTAGGAAGGTAAGCATTGTGCTAGACCAAATTGCTACACCTCCAAGTCTTGAGATTGGTACTTTGTGTATTTTTCTTTCGTTTGGAACATCAACTAAGCCTTCTTTTTTTGAGAAAGCGATAACTGACGGAACGATGAATACGCCTAATATATATGATATAACTGCACCAATGATTTGTGCTTGTGATAACTTGATTAAAATAATTATTCTCCTTATATAAAGTCTAGTATAATGGATATTTAGCTAACAATTTTAAAGAACGAGCTTTAAGATTGTTCAATCCTACTTCATTATCTGACGAATATATCGCAGATGCAATAATTTTTGCAACTTCTCTCATGTCGTCTTCTTTGAAACCTCTAGTTGTAACGGCTGGAGTACCTAATCTGATACCACTTGTTACGAATGGGCTTTGAGGATCGTTTGGAACAGTGTTTTTGTTAGCGGTGATACCTACTGTTTCAAGTACATTTGTCATGTCTTTACCAGTTTTGTTTAATTTTCTAAGGTCTAATGTCATTAAGTGGTTTTCTGTGCCACCACCAACGACGTCCATGCCTTCTTCCATTAATGTGTCTGCAAGTGCTTTTGCGTTTTTAACAATTTGTTCTGCATAAGTTTTAAATTCTGGTTTTGAAGCCTCAAGTAGAGCAACTGCTTTACCTGCAATAATGTGTTCTAAAGGTCCACCTTGAATTCCAGGAAAAACAGCTTTATCGATTGCTAAAGCTAAATCTTCGTCGCACATAATAATACCGCCACGAGGACCTCTTAATGTTTTGTGAGTTGTAGTTGTAACGATTTGAGCATAACCTGCTGGTGATGGGTGAATACCTGCTGCTACAAGACCTGCAATGTGAGCTATGTCTGCCATTAAATATGCGCCAACTTCGTCTGCAATTTCTCTGAATTTTTTGAAATCAATAATTTTAGAATAATTAGATGCACCACAAATTATTAATTTTGGTTTGTATTCGTGAGCTTTTTTTCTAACGTCTTCGTAATCAATATTACCGTTTTCGTCTACGCCATAACTTTTTGCATTGAAGTATGTACCTGAAAAGTTTACAGGGCAACCGTGTGATAAATGACCACCGTTTGATAAATCCATACCTAAGATTGTATCGCCGTGTTTTAACAATGCAAAGAATACGGCCATGTTTGCTTGAGCACCTGAATGAGGTTGAACATTTGCGTGAGCCATGTTGAATAATTTGCAAGCTCTTTGTTGAGCAAGTTCTTCAATTTTATCAACAACTTCGCAACCGTTGTAATAACGTTTGTGAGGCTTACCTTCCGCATATTTGTTAGTTAAAACAGAACCGCAAGCTGCCATAACGGCTTTTGAAGTAATGTTTTCACTAGCGATAAGTTCAATTGTGTCTTCTTGTCTTTTTAGCTCTTCTTTAATATATTCTTCGACTTCTGGGTCTACTGCTTTTATAATATCTAATTCCATATCCCAAATCTCCTACCTTAAATTAATTTATTTAATTATAAAATATTTTTTTTTGACTTGGCAAATTCATGAAGTTTTATTTTAGATTTTTTATTTGTGTTTATTAAGAAATGTAACGTCAAAATACGATGTTTACAATCTGTTACAATTGAATTTTAGGGTCTGAAACCCAGTAAAATCAAAGAAAAAATCATGCAAAACGCAATCATGGCATGGTTTTGAGCGTTTTTAGTATTAAAGGTTTTCTTCAAGTGTGCCGATAAGTAGAAAGGAAAGGAAAAATGTAATGGGTTTAGCAGCAAATCAAGCAAGACTTTTAACTCTACAATCAAGAATGAACGATCTTGAGTTAACTTCTATGAAATGCACAAATCAAAAAATGCTTTATTCTGCTATGTCTACTAACATTGCGATTAAATATAATCAAATGTTAGAAGAAGCTAATAGCAAGGGCCCTAACTATGTTACAACTACAAATACTGTAAATTATACAAGAACTAACTCTAAAGCTGGTACTGCTGGTACAGCTGGTGGTTGGGAATTTAATATTCCTTTAAATTATAACAACTTGAGAAGTGCTGGTTATGAAATAAAAGAAAAAAATGTAACAGCAAATGCAGATTCAACTGGCTCAACTGAAAAAGTTTGGAAATGGTATACAACTGGTGGCGATGCTTGGCAAATGCCTCAAACAGTTGAAGAATTAATTAACTTATTGGGTAACAAAGGTTTAATTGACCTTAACCCTGGTGCTTCAGGTTGGAACACAGATGGTACAAGAAGTACTACTGAAACAACTTACAAAGCTTTAACAGGCTTCCAACCAGAAGGTGAACAAGAATGCCAATATGGTAAATACTATAGTGCTAACAAATTAGCAAAAACATTTGCTGCATCTTCAACATCTGATACTTCTAGCTATAACACTAGAGTTGCTTTCAGCCAAAAGAAATTAGAAGAAATCCTTGGATCTATGGGTCAAGCTAATGATACTCCAGATGATTCTAAAGTTGGTGATCCTGCTTACGGTTACTACGAAGAAGTTCCTTCATCATCATCATCATCATCATCTTCTTCTTTATTAGATAGATGCAAAACTGACTCAGCATTATTAAAAGAATCAATCATCAACGGTTCAATCATTCTTTCAAAAGATGGTCAACAACTTTCATTAAGTGATGTTGCTACTTACAATGCTGGCTCTCAAGCTACTGAAGGTACAACTGATACAGAAAATTTTTCTGAAACTCAAACAATGCAAACAATTGATTGGGGTGCTAGAGATGCAGCTAGAGCAACTGCTCAAAAATACTATGAAGCTGAAACTGGTAAAATGACAATCAAAGAAAAAGCTCTTGATATTAGAATGAAACAAGCAGAAACTGAATACTCAGCAGCTTGCACAGAATATGAATCATTGAAATCATTGATTTCTGAAAACGCTGAAAGAAGCTTCTCATTATTCGGTTAATACAAAAATTCACTAAGTGTCTAATTAAAAAATAAAAATATTCTTCGTATAAATCTTTATATGAAGAATATTTTTTTGCTATCATTTTTATTTTTCTTTTTGTTGTCAGGTAATGTAGGATTTTGCGATTACTCCTTCTCAACTACAGAATATATCCCTAATCCTACGTATTACCAGACTTATCCAAAAATGTATAAACCTAAAGGAATGTATTCTCAAAGAGCATTTAACAACTTAGAAAGAAAAATGTTATACAATAACTTTTCATCTGAAACTCCTTCCCAACGCCTAAATAGAATGGAAGAGGCAACTTTCGGTGCTATTCAGTCTGGTGATGAATATTCTCGATACAGAGCCCTAAAACGTGCAATGAGAGAAAATAACCAACAATATTATTCACCACATCATAATAGTTTAAGAAAACGTTTTTATAATAATTTTAGAGGAATGCCTACGGGCTTTACTCCTCCAATTCAAACTCCAAGTTATTATTATACGCCAGATTATTCAAATTATAATCTACAAAGTGGCATGAAGGTTAAAATACTTGATTATTAGCGGTAAAATTTTTATATACTAGTCAAATGACTATTAGCCATGTGGCTAATAGTCAAAAGTCTAGTTCTTGAAAAATATACTAGTCAAATGGCTAGTATTCGATACCTTCTCTTGCCATAACACCCGCATCATAGTAGTGTTTCACGGCTTGAATGTTTGATACTAAATCGGCTACTTCCATAATGCTCTTATGAGCATTTCTGCCTGTCATTACGATTTCAACGTTTTCTGGTTTATTCTTAATAGTTTCTAAAACATCTTTTTCATCAATAATGTTCAAATCTACTGCAATATTGATTTCGTCAAGTACAACAAGGTCTGCTTCACCACTATTAATAACCTTCTTAGCGTTTTCCCAACCTTGTCTCATGATTTTTCTATCTTCTTCGGTCTCGTTTGATGTATAAACAATTCTATCAAGCCCTGCTTGGTTTATAGTTAAATTTTTTCTAATATCTGGTTGAAGTTTATTAAAAGCTTTGATTTCACCATAATTATCTCCACCTTTAGTAAACATTGTGATATTAACTTTTTTACCTTGTCCTAAAGCTCTCAATGAAAGTCCCATTGCAGCTGTTGTTTTACCTTTTCCTTCGCCTGTATAAACTTGTACATAGCCTTTCTTTTGTTTATTAGGGTCGCCCTTAAAAGTTACGTTTGCTGTATAAGGAAGATTTTGAATACCTAAATATGCCAAGTGTGATAGCGCATCTCTTTTAATTGGAGATGTTGCATTCCTGTTTTGTTGTCCAAATGCGGGTTCTACAGATTTTTCTTTGGTAATATTTTTGCTAGTGGTACTAGTCAAATGACTAGTATAAAATTGTGGAGCAACACTATTTATTTTCATTATATTCCTACTTCCTTATATTAATTTTAATTAAAAAGACTATATAATTTACACGTCGTTATTTTGTAACTGGAGACAATGAATCAACCTTTAACAAGTAGAAAACTTGTTTTCTTTGGTCTTCTGTTAAATTTCCAGGGTGTTCTTCATTGATTGGTAAATCTTTTGGTTCAATGTTCAAATATTTGCACATACCGTCAAGGTTTTCCATGAATGTATTTAATTCTTCTTCTGGCATTGCATCTTTTAATTCTTCTCTCATTAATGCCATTGCATCTTCGTTAGTGTATTCTTCTTTTTTCTTTGTTTCTTGAGGTTTTTGTGCTGATTTTACAAACATATCCTTTTCAGGACCTTGTAAATTCATCTTAGGTGCGCTTAATATAGGGTTTGTTACTCTTTGTTGAGCTTGAACCTTTGTTCCTTGTTGTTGAGGTAATGCTTTAAAAGCCATTTGTAAAATTTTCATATATTTCTCCTTTTGTCTGATAGTCAATGTATATTTTTCAACTGAGCGAGGTAATTTGTACAAATCTAATGTATTTCTCATTAGAGTACATTTCCGCCTATATAATCAGAAAAGGGTAATTGCTATTTTATATTTCATATTCCCTATTTCCTGTCTCGAGGTTGAAAATAAATTAAGCATTCCGACTCTTACGGCTGCGGACCAGTGTGGGATTTTCACCCTGCTTTCCTTAATTTATTGATTTAATTTTAAAACAAATAAAAACCTTATAAAACTATGTATTAACATGTTTTAACATGTTTTTATTGTTTTTCTAACATATTATTTATATATGCTATTGATTTTGGAAAATGTTGTTGCAAGTATTGTACACGAACGGCTAAAGACTCTTCTGTTGTGTAAGAATCTTTTAGTGCGTTTGTTTCTGCTACTAATTCCTGTAGACCACCCCATTTTCCAGAGTAGTGTTCTTTTTGGTCTATAAAGTAATCAAGGTGCTCTCTTTGAACATTTGGATATGCTTTATCAAAATTATCTTTTTCTTCTGAATAAATTCTTCTTAAATCATCATCTCTTGAGATTGTTGTGAAATCTGGCAAGAACAAGCTTGATTTTTTGTAATCTACGGCATGACCGATTTCGTGCAATGTTGAAAAGACTTCGTTTATTGTATTAACAGTCTTTGACAAAGGTTGCATATTGCATTCTTTTGTATTGTTTGTACCATTCAAAGTTTTTACTGTTTTTGATAATGCTTTTAATTGCTCAGCTGGCAATTTTTGCAATAATTCTGCCATTTCTTTCTTTTCGCCTGTTAATTTTAAACCTTTTGAGAAGAAGCCTTTTTTAATTGGTATAATTGTTGCTTCTTTTCCTCTTTCTTGGATTGTTATTTGTTTTGGTTCAAAAGTCATTTCATAAACTTTATCACCATTAGACGAGATAACTTTATTATCAGAAACTCTTTCCATAGTTTTGTTTAAGTTCATTAAAACTTTACCGTCCTTATCGGTAATTTTGTATTCTAAAAGTTTATTGCCCTTGTTATCTTGTTCAAGTTTGTATTGTGTTCTTGTTCCGTCAAGTGATGTCATATCTTTGTGAACACATTCCATTCCGTCAAACTTTTTGAATTTCTTTGTTTGAGAAATTACTTTTTCTGTTCCGTCTGGGTAAACGTATTTTTGGTCAAAAGCTCCTGTGATGTCAGAATGAGTCATCATTTCTTTTCTAACAATATTATTATTTTTATCTCTTACAATTCTAACTTCGTCTGTTACAACTTTTTTGCCATTATTATCAAATTGTTTTCTTACTTTTGTAGTTGTATTGTTTCTGTAATCAGTATTTTTAATGATAATATTTGTTTTGCCATTTTTATAATAGTAGCTTACGTCTTCTTCACCAATTTTATTTATGTTGTTATCGTAAAATTCAGAATGGCTTTCAGACATTCCTAAGTTAGCTTTTAAGCAGTATTCATTGTTTGGTGAATATTTATCGGCTTCAAAAGTTAAATCAATGATTTCATTGCCGTATTGTTTCTTTAATCTTTCTTTTGCTTCATCAACCTTTGCCTTATTTTCAGGTCTAAGAGTTGAATATGTCAAATCAAATATGCCTTTTACGCTAGTATTTGGAGGCATCATTCTTTTGGGATTTGTAACAGTAGTGCTTTTTTGGAAAGTATCTTTAGTCAAGCCATTTATCATTCTAGGTTGAGGGATAACCTTGTTTAATGGCTTAGATACTGTTTTTGAGACTGTATTTACAGAATTAATTAACATATTTAATACACTACCTTATGTCATAGTTAAGGTAGATAAATCATGATTATTGCTTGATTAGAGCATGATTTTTACAATCTTTAATATATTAATCCATTTTTGAAACGTAATCGATTTCTGTAATGCCGTCTTCAATCAAATATGGCATTTCTTCATGTACGTCTACGTTTTGTGCAATCTTTTCAACTGGTAGTTTTAAATAAGTTGTTATTGATTCTGCAAAAACTGTTCCGTCTTTATCAATAATTTTCGATTTAGTTTTAAACATTCTTGATTTGTCATAAATCACATAACCTTGAGCTAACAAATCAACATTATAAGGCACAGGTTTTCTATATTTTAATTCCATTGATGTTGTAACGCCCAATGTGTAATCACCGCTTACCCAATAAGCTCTACATGCAAGTTCGTCTAGCATTGTTGCAATCAATCCGCCGTGAACTCTTTGTGGAAAGCTTTGGTGTACATCTTTGTATCTTACTGGTGCAATTACGCTTCCGTCTTCCATATTGTAAAATTGTGATTTAAAGCCTTGTGGGTTATCCATTCCGCATATAAAGCACATTCTTGAATTTTTTTGTTTGCTTAAAACTTTCATTTTTCTCCTCTTTATTATTTTAATTCAAATACTAAAAATTGTTAAAACTTTTTTTTGAAGTTAGTAAATTTTTTAGCTTTAGATGTTTTTACATGGTCAAGGTGGGATAACTATGTCTGAAATTAATAACGAAGAAATTAAATTTAACATTAAGAACAGAAAATTTTCTATTAAAAAAGCTGATTTTAAAGAAAATAAAAAAGAACAATTCTTGTTTGATTATTTGACGAATAATCCTAATAATAAAACAACAAAATCTGATGATAAAATTGTCTCAATAAACATGTTAGATAAAGAGGAAGGTTCTCAAGGTACTATTACTCAAAACGATATTAATATCTTTTTGCAAGATGAAAAAGTTAAGAAAAAAGACATTACTCAACAAGATTTAGTTAAATTTATTGATAAAATGTTTAAATTAAATCCAACACAGCTTGAAAAAGTTCAAAATAACATTGCTTCAAAATATAAAAATGAAGAAGGTGAATCTATTATGACACCTGAACTGAAGGAAGTCTTTGGATTTGAATATAGTGATGTATCTAAAAAAATTGCAGATGAAGACGGTAAAGTCAAAAAAGGTATGGAAATATTTGACTTAAACGACGATGGTAAAATTGATGAGGTAGAAAAAACTTATCAAGAAAAAGCCGGAGTTAGCAAATTTTCAAAAATAGACGATTTTGAAAAATATTTAAAAAATTTAGACAAAGACTCTTCAAAAGGCGATAATCCTTCTGGTGTTATCAATAAAGAAGGTAAGCACATTGTTTATGAAAAAGAAAAAATAGAAATAACAAAACAAAAGTTAGAAGAATTAGAAAAATTAGATATAAAAGATGAAAATAATAATAACGTTATAACAGATGATGTGAAAAATCTGTTTAAAGTTGATGCCAAAGCTGAGTTTAAAGATATTACTGACAAAAATGGCAATGTAAAAAAAGGTTTTGAAATATTTGATTTGAACGGTGATGGTAAAATTGATAATCAAGAAAAAGGTTATTTCTCATCTGCCGGACATTCTTCTCAAACTCATAATGAAAATATTGATTTGTCTGAATTTTTAAAAGCAATAGAGGAGCTTGATAAAGTTGGATATGTAGAAGCTGCTGGGAATAATGTTAAAAATAATATAATAACTACTCAAGATAAAAAAGCGGCGCATAAATTGCTAGAAAGTGGTGTTTATATGTTGGACAACATGAAACATTTACCAACAGAATTACAAAAAGATTTTGCAAAAGTGTTAAAAGAACAATGCTTGTATGATAATAAAAGAAAATATGCTGTAGGCACGCATACTGGAAATATCATTACAGTTGATGATACCATTTCAAAACCAGAAATCGCTTCTGTTATGGCACATGAGTTAACACATGCACTTCTTGATAATAAAATGTCTCCATTGCAACAAGAAGTTGTTACTTTCTTTATGGAATATAAATTATATTCAGAAGCAAAAAAGAATGACTCTGATTATTTTAACCAAATAGATGCACCAAGTCCAAACGGCATGAAAACAGTAGTTATTGATAAAGATTATATGAACTTTGTTGATAATATGAAAAAAGAGCACCCTGAAATGTCTGAAAAAGATATTGCTGTTGAAGCCTTTTTGAAATATAAATTTAAAGATTATAATGGATATTATCAGGAAAAAGTTTCTGAAGATTATATGAGAAACTTAGATTATTCTGCAGCTGAAAAATTCTTTAAGAGTGTCTAATTTGATTTGAATTTATCGCAATTTTCAGAATGTCCGTTGATTATTCCAATTGCTTGCAAATAGGAATAAATAATTGTTGTGCCTACAAAATTCATACCTCTCTTTTTTAGGTCTTTTGAAATTTTATCTGAAAGTGGGGAAAATGTTCTTTTGTCAAAACTTTCAATAACAATTTCTCCATTTGTAAATCCCCAAATATATTTATCGAATGAGCCAAATTCTTTTTGTATTTCTTTGAAGATTTTACTGTTATTTATGCTTGCATTAATTTTTAATTTGTTTCTGATAATGCCTGTATTTTGAAGAAGTTCGTTGATTTTTGTTTCATCATAATTTGAAACTTTATCAATATCAAAATTATCAAAAGCTTTTCTAAAATTTTCACGTTTGTTTAAAACGCATTCCCATGAAAGCCCTGCTTGAAAACTTTCAAGAATTAATAATTCGTACAAAGCCTTGTCGTCATGCGTTGGAACGCCCCATTCCTCATCGTGGTATTTTACATACAATGGGTTTTTCATGTTAACCCAAGAACATCTATTCATTTTCAAATCCTACTTTTTATTTTTATATTATCACAATAGTTAATAATTATTGCGTTGGCTAATGGAAATTGCTATAATCTTTCTGTAAATTATTCTTTGAGGAGAGATATCATGAAACAAGCTTTTTATTACATGTTTAAAGATACAAACGTTATTAAGAAAACATACATTTTCTTTTTGTTTATCTTGGCATCTACTTTAGTATCTAATTTTGCAAACGTATTTCAAGAATTTATGCCAGTTTTAAATTCTCATTGGCAAGATTCAATGCATGACCCTATCTGGAATTGGGTGTATATATTATTAGCTTTTGTTTCTTTGGTTTTAATGTTTATTCCAAACGGTTATATTTTATCGTTAGTTAAATCTCTTTCTAATCAAGAAAATGAATTTACTTTACCAGAAATGAGTTTAAAATGTAATTTCACAAAAGGTTTGAAAGTCGCAGTTGCGTTTGGTTTTATCTATGTGCTTTTTGTGCTTGTTGCATCTTTATTCTTAACTGCAAGTATAATCGTTGCATTAGCATTTTCTAACCAAATTATGTTTTATATTACAATTGCATTGATTGCATTGGCAGTATTTGTATTTTTATTCTATTTCCCAATCTTCAATTTTATGTTCGCTTACAAATCTAATTTACTAACTTATTTTAGATATATGATGGCAACAAAAATCTTTATGTTGGATAAAAAGCAATACTTGAAAGGTGTTGCATTGTTTATGTGCTTGTTCTTTGTGGCAATTATGTTAGTAGGGTTTTTATCAAGTACAGTTGTTTTGAAAAATCCAATCTTATTCTTTATTAGTTCAATTTTAGTTTCATTATTAGCATATTATTTTATGTTGACAGAAGCATTTATTGTTGCAAAATCAATAAAATTAGAAGCTCTAGATATCATTGGAAATAAATCACAAGAATAGTTTGAACTTTAAAATATTTTTTAAAGGGTAATATCTACGGATTTTTACCCTTTTTTTAGGTTATAATAATTTTAAAAAATATAAGGATTATTTAAAAAATGAAATTAATAAAAAAAGAACTAACTCTAAATGAAAAAATAATAGCGTTTATACTAAGAAAATTTATTGTTCTTTTATTTTCTATACAAAGACAC
>SAMEA104315432__coassemble_278_pt1 | contig 27811 bp, 25 predicted proteins | sample SAMEA104315432__metabat2_low_PE_018 | metagenome-assembled genome bin SAMEA104315432 (sample SAMEA104315432) | gut metagenome | biome: Monkey gut; feature: monkey-associated habitat; material: faeces | place: China | collected 2013
GACTACGTTAAAAACATGATTACAGGTGCTGCTCAAATGGACGGTGCAATTCTTGTAGTTGCAGCAACAGATGGTGCAATGCCTCAAACTCGTGAACACATCTTACTTGCAAGACAAGTTGGTGTTCCAAACTTAGTAGTATTCTTAAACAAATGTGATATGGTTGACGACCCAGAATTACTAGAATTAGTAGAAATGGAAGTTAGAGAATTATTAACTTCTTATGAATTCGACGGCGACAACATTCCATTCATTCACGGTTCAGCTTTAAAAGCTTTAGAAGCAGTTCAAGCTAACCCATCAATCAAACGTGGTGAAAATGAATGGACAGATAAAATTTGGGAATTAATGGATGCTTTAGATACATACTTCCCAGAACCACAACGTGACTTAGACAAACCATTCTTGATGCCAGTTGAAGACGTATTCTCAATCACTGGTCGTGGTACAGTTGCTACTGGTAGAGTAGAACGTGGTATCGTTAAAGTTGGTGACGAAGTTGAAATCGTTGGTTTAGGTGAAACTAAGAAAACAACTGTAACAGGTGTTGAAATGTTCAGAAAATCTCTTGATCAAGGTCAAGCTGGTGATAACATCGGTGCTTTATTAAGAGGTGTTGATAAAACTGATATTCAACGTGGTCAAGTATTGGCTAAAGTTGGTTCAATTCACCCACACACAAAATTCACAGCTAACGTTTATGTATTGAAAAAAGAAGAAGGCGGACGTCACACTCCATTCTTCCCTGGTTACAGACCACAATTCTATATCAGAACTACTGACGTAACTGGTTCAATCAAATTCGATGGCGAAATGGTAATGCCTGGTGATAACGTAGTAATGGAAGTTGAATTAATCGCTCCAGTTGCTATCGAAGAAGGTATGAGATTCGCTATTCGTGAAGGCGGACGTACAGTTGGTGCTGGTGTTGTAGACAAAATTATCGCTTAGTCTATTACATCATACCATTCGGTATAATTTTAAAAGACCTCTTGATTTTTCAAGGGGTCTTTTTTCGTCTACCTTAAATATACTATTTATATCGTTAATAGTTCTAATTTTTTTTTATTCATGTTAAAATGTAGGAAAATAAAATATTGTAATTTTTTATTTTTAATTTATAATAAACTTAATAATGACAATAAATCTGGAGTAGAAATGACTGAAAATTTTAACGAAGATATGAACAAAAATATCATAGAAGCATTACAAAACCAACCTCAAGAAGAAGCTGACGAATTTGATTTCACTGCAACTGAGGAAGAAGATACATCAACTTTAGATGCTGTAGATGAATTAAATGCAGCAGCTGAAGAAGAAACAACTCCTGTTATGGACGAAGAAGATTTTTCAATGTTAAATGATTTAACAGAAGAACCTGCAGAAGAAACTTCTGCAACTCCAGCTTACGAAGCACCAGCTTATGAAGCTCCTGTTTACGAAGCTCCAGTTCATGAAGCACCTGCTTTTGAATCTCATGAAGAAGTTTCTCCACACGCAGTTGTTGAAAAATTAGCTGATGAATTATATCAATTTGAAATTCCTTCAAACGTAGCAGTTTTGAAAAAATTGATTTCACAACTTCCATCAGGTGTTACTAGACAAACTGGTGCACAAATTATTAAACAAACAATGGAAGCTCTAGGTATTTCAATGAAGAGTGTTTTACAAGATGCACAAGCTGTTCAAGAAAAATTGAACAATTCTGCTAAAGAATGTCAAGCAACTATTCAAGAATACAAAAGACAAATTGCTACTTTAGAAGAACAAGCATCAAGCTACAAAAAACAATACAATAACTTAAATGACTTGGTAAGCTTATTCATTCAGCACCAATAATTGAGAGTTAAAAATAAATATTAAAAAAGACCTACTTTTTAAAGTAGGTCTTTTTTATTGTCATTGCGAGCGCAAGCAAAGCAATCCTATTATTAAACAGAGAGGCGAAGCCAACGGCTTCGCCTCTCTTTATACTTTGTATTAACATACAATTTTTATTTAATAAAAAATGATGCGTTTACTGATGCGTTCAATTTAACTTTACCTTTTTGAATAGGTGTGCTATCCATAGATGCGCCAGCTGCTTCCATTTTGTTCATTGAATACATTACTCTTGGGTAATTGCCTTGTGCTGAACAATTTGCGTCCATTGATTTTACACCTTTAATTTTTGAACCAGTTGGAGCAACCAATTTTTCTGCTCTAGCTTTAGCTTTACCAGCCAAGTCTGCCATCATTTCTGTACAAACTTCGTCATAGTCTGAAATTGAAAAATTCAAATCATTGATGTTTGTTGCACCGTTTGCGATTGCAGTATCAACAATTTTTGAAACGGCTTCTAAATCTTTTGTATAAACAGTTATTGTATTTACAGCAACATATTTATCAAAGATTGTTTTTCCGTCTTTGTAAATATTTCTTGGAGACATGCTATAATTTGAAGTCTTGATATAATCACCATTTTCTTCTTTGATTATTGTTTTAATTTTTGATTGAATATTATTAGAAATCTTTTTGTTTTCGTCGGCTGCAATCTTTGCAGATTTGTTAGAAGTTTCTACACCGATAACAATTTCAGCCTTATTAGGTGCAACTTCTCTAGTTTTAGATAAATACACGTCAATGTAACCGTTTTCGGCAACGGCATACAAACCAGAACAGCAAACAGTCATGCCCAACACGATTAATGCTATCAAAATTTTCTTATTCATAGTAATTTCCTTTGTTGACTATTTTTTAATATTACGATTTACCATTTTAACCATAACCTTGTTATTAGTTAATAGGCAAAAACTTATAAAGATAATAGCCCAAAGAAGTTCACCTTGCAAGAAGTTGATTTCTGGAATAGCAAACAATGTATCAGATACAAAATTCCAAATAGCCATGAATAAAAATCCTGGAAATACGATAAATCCAACGCCTAAGCACATCAAAATAAACATAAATAGTAATAAACCCATGATACCATTTACATCTATAATTCTTATATTTTTATTCATAAAATCATTCCTTCTGTTCTAGTAATTTTATGAATTCATCTTCGCTCAAAATAGGTATATTTAGCGATTCGGCTTTTGTTAGTTTAGAACCCGCATTTTCACCTGCGACCACGTAAGATGTTTTTTTGCTCACGCTTGATGAGGTTTTTCCACCTAATTGCTTAATCTTTTCACTTGCCTCATCTCTGGTCATTGTTGAAAGTGTGCCTGTTAGGACAAAAGTCTTTGAATTCAACACTGTTGATTGTATCATAGGTCCTTCGTCCGGAATAACCCCTAAACAGTTTAGATTTTCTAATAATTTTAAGTTATTTGGAGTATGGAAATAATTATAAATACTCTTTGCAACTATGTCGCCAATACCTTGAATTTCTGCTAACTCTTCAATAGTCGCATTTTTAAGCTTTTCTAGAGAACCAAAATGATTGCTCAATAAATCAGCTGTTTCCTTTCCGACATGACGGATTGAAAGGGCTGTTATAAATCTCTTTAATGGTCTATTTTTGCTGTTTTGGATTGAATTGTACATGTTGAAAGCAGATTTTTCTTTCACTAAATCCAAAAACATAAAATCTTGTTGTTGAAGTCTGTAGAAATCGTCTGGCGTTTTAACCATGCCTTTTTCGTATAATTGGTCAATAACATTTGGACCAATAAAATCAATATCCATAGCTTCTTTAGAAACCCAATATTCAAGACGTGATTTAGCTTGTGCTGGACAGTGATAAACATTTTGACAGTACAAGTTAACTTCACCTTCTGGTACAACAAGTTCACTACCGCAAGAAGGACACTTTGTAGGTGCTTCATAGATAGGAAGTGAGTCGTGTTCAGGGGTATCAACATGCTTGATTACTTTTGGAATAATTTCTGCAGCTTTTTTGATTAAAACAGTATCGCCAACTCTTACATCAAGTCTTTTAATTTCGTCAAAGTTATGCAAACTTGCTCTTGAAACGGTACTACCAGCTAAAAGAACAGGTTCCAAAACGGCAACTGGAGTTATTGCACCAGTTTTACCAACATTTGAAGTTTCAATTGCTAAAAGTTTTGTATTAACTTCTTCTGGCGGAAATTTGAAAGCTGTTGCCCATTTTGGTGCACGAGCAGTGAAACCCATTTCATTTTGACATGCAAAACTATTTACTTTGATTACAACACCGTCTGTTGCATAATCAAGGTCAAAACGCTTGAATTCCCACTCTTTGCAGTATTCAATAGCTTCATCAATATTTTTAACAAGTCTGATATTTGGGTTAACCTTGAAACCAATGTCTTTTAAATATTGCATTGTTTCATAGTGTGTTTTTAAATCAACATCAACGTTTTCAAGGATACCTGTGTATGTAAACATTGATAAATCACGTTTTGCAGTGATTGTTGAATCTAATTGACGAAGTGAACCGCTTGCTGCGTTACGAGGATTTGCAAAAATCTTTTCGCCATTTTGAAGATTTTCTTCGTTTAATTTTTCAAAAGAAGTCTTTGGCATATAGATTTCACCACGAACTTCTAAATCAACATTGTTGAATAATTTTAAAGGCACCGCTTTAATTGTTTTAAGGTTTTGTGTAATATTTTCACCTGTAACACCGTCGCCACGAGTTACACCACGTACAAAGTAGCCTTTTTCGTATGCAAGAGCGATTGCAAGACCGTCAATTTTAAGTTCACATACTAAATCTTGTTTCCCGCATTCTTTTTCAACTCTTTCGTACCATTTTCTCAAATCGTCGTAATTGTTTGAGTTATCAAGACTGTATAAACGGTATTTGTGTTTGTATGGTTCAAATTTTGTGCTGATTGAGCCAACTCTTTGAGTTGGACTGTCCGGAGTTATGAATAAAGGGTATTCTGCTTCAAGTTTTTTCAATTCCCTAAAAAGTTCATCATACTCAAAGTCGGACAAAGTTGGATTATCTTCAACGTAGTAAAGATAATTCGCTCTATTAATTTCGTCTCTCAAAAATTTCAAACGTTCTTCAATCATGTAATTATTTTAGCATGAAATAGTGAATAGTGAGTAGTGAATTGTGAGTAGATTTGGATTGCTTCGTCGCAAGCTTCTCGCAATGACAAAAATAAAAGGGGCGAAATTCAATTTTGAATTTCGCCCCTCAAACTTATAATTATTTATTTAATTATAATATTTCACCAATAGCTTTGTATTGAGCCATACGGTTTTTAGCATCTTCTGCTGCTTTTGTATAAAGTTCTTCAGCATGATCAGGGTTTGTTTTAACTAATGATTTATAACGACCTTCTGATTTGATGAAGTCTTCATAGTTGCCAGTTGGTTCTTTAGCGTCCCAAGTGAATGGTTTTTCAGCTTCAGGATTGTATCTGTAAAGTGGGAAGTAACCAGCTTCAACAGCACGTTTTTGTTCTGTTTGAGTTTTACTCATATCGATACCGTGTGCGATACAAGGCGCATAAGCGAAGATGATTGATGGTCCGTTGTATGCTTCAGCTTCTTGGAATGCTTTTAGAGTTTGGTTTCTATCAGCACCTAGAGCAACTGATGCAACGTATACGTAACCGTAAGACATGCTCATCAAGCCCATGTTTTTCTTGTATGTTGGTTTACCACCTGTAGCAAACTTAGCAACAGCACCTGTTGGTGTTGATTTAGAAGCTTGACCACCTGTGTTAGAGTAAACTTCTGTATCAAGAACTAAGATATTAACGTTTTTGTTTTGAGCTAATACGTGGTCAATACCGCCGTATCCGATATCGTTTGCCCAACCGTCACCACCGATAATCCATAATGATTTATCTGTGAAGTAATCTTGAAGTTCTCTTACTTTTGCAAGATCTTTGCAATCTACATCAGCGTATTTTGCAAGAACTGCTTTTGCTTCGTCTTGAGCTTTAACAGCTTCTGCTGTTTTTGAGTTATCCCAATGTTCCATAGCACCTTTTAATGCGTCTTTTAAGTCTTGAGGAGTTTTTTCGTTTTCAAGAACTTTTTCAACGTATGTTTTTAAGATGCTTCTGTTAGAATCGATTGCTAATCTCATACCAAAACCGAATTCAGCGTTGTCTTCAAATAATGAGTTAGCCCAAGCTGGACCTCTGCCTTCTTTAGTTTTTGTATAAGGAATTGTTGGGAATGTACCAGAATAGATTGATGAACAACCTGTTGCGTTTGCAACAACTGCATTTTCACCAAATAATTGTGATACTAATTTAACGTATGGAGTTTCACCACAACCTGCACAAGCACCAGAGAATTCAAATAATGGTTTTCTCAACATAGCACCTTTAACAGTTTTTGTTGTGTTTTTACCCATTACGTTATCTGGAGTTGCATCGAAGAATTTTTCGTTTTCTTCTTCACCTGCTGCATCTTCAGCTTCAATTGATGACCAAGATAAAGCTGGAGCTTCTGGTTTTCTTTGGTTTACTGGACATTGGTCTAAGCAAACACCGCAACCTGTACAATCTTTGCAGTAAACTTGTACTTTGAATTTTTCGCCATTTGCATTTGGTTTTGCATCTACTGTGTTGAATGATGCTGGAGCACCTTCCATATCTTTAGCTTCAATTAATTTAGTTCTAATTGCAGCGTGTGGACATGCAGAAGCACAAATACCACATTGTAAACAAGCTTCTGAATTCCAGTGAGGAACTCTTGGAGCTATACCACGTTTTTCTAAGCAAGCTGTGCCTGTAGGAATTACACCGTCATTTGACATAGCTGAAACAGGGATATCATCACCTTTTTGTCTCATTGATGGTTCAATGATTTTCTTAGCAAATTCATCAGCATTATCTGGAATTAATTTAATATCTTCAGCGTGAGCAACACCGTCTAATGAAGCTGGAATTACAACTTCTTCACAAGCGTTAACTGCTGCGTCGATTAATGCTAAGTTCATATTTACAACATCATCGCCTTTTTTCTTGAATGTTTTCTTAGTCATTTCTCTCATACCTTCAAGAGCTTGTTCAAATGGGATAATGCCAGAAACTTTGAAGTAAGCTACCATCATTACTGTGTTAGCACCTTTACCTCTTAAACCAGGTTGTTCCTTGATTAATTTTTCAGCATCAACGTTGTAGAATTTGATTTTCTTGTTGATGATTGTTTCTTGCATATCTCTTGTTAAGTGAGCAAATGCTTCATCTTTAGAGTATGGTGAATTTAATAAGAATGTACCGCCTTCTTTAATACCTTTTAAGATATCATATCTGCCGATGTATGCGTGAGCTGAGCATGATACAAAGTCAGGAGCAGTAATTAAGTATGTTGATTTGATTGGTTTGTCGCCGAATCTCAAGTGAGATACTGTAACACCAAATGATTTTTTAGAGTCATAAGCAAAGTATGCTTGAGCATCTTTGTCTGTGTATTGACCAATGATTTTAATAGAGTTTTTGTTAGCACCAACAGTACCGTCTGAACCTAAACCCCAGAACATGCAGTTTGTAGTTCCTTCTGGTTCTGTAACGATGTGTTCTTCAACTTTTAATGATTTGTTTGTAACATCATCTTCGATACCAACTGTGAATCCGTGGAAACCATTGTTTTCAGAGTGTTTGTAGATAGCTAAAACCATTGATGGTGTAAATTCTTTAGAAGATAAACCATAACGACCACCGATAACTCTAACATCTTTGTTTTCGATAGCTGCTACAACGTCCATGTATAAAGGTTCACCGATAGAACCAGGTTCTTTAGTTCTGTCTAAAACAGCAATTCTCTTAACTGATTTAGGAAGAGCTTCGTTGAATCTCTTAACGTCGAATGGTCTGTATAATCTAACTTTAACTAAACCGTATTTAGTACCTCTAGTTGCGTTCAAGTAATCGATTGTTTCTTCGATAGTTTCGCAACCAGAACCGATAGCTACGATAACATCAGTTGCATCAGGTGCACCAACGTAATCGAATGGGTGGTATTGACGACCAGTAACTTTAGCTACTTTGTCCATGTATTCTTGAACGATATCTGGAACTGCATCATAGTATTTGTTTACTGTTTCACGACCTTGGAAGTATACGTCAGTGTTTTGTGCACCAACTTTACAAATTGGAGCTTCTGGTCTTAAAGCTCTTTGTCTGAATTCTTCAATGTATTGTGGTTCAACTAATGAAGCAATATCTTCGTAAGAAATTTCTTCAATTTTGTGTACTTCGTGAGAAGTTCTGAAACCATCAAAGAATTGTAAGAATGGAACTTTAGCTTTGTAAGTAGATAAGTGAGCTACTAAAGCCATATCCATTTCTTCTTGAACAGAGTTTGCAGCTAACATAGCATAACCTGTATTTCTGCAACCCATAACGTCTGTGTGATCACCAAAGATTGCTAATGATTGAGCTGCTAAAGCACGAGCTGATACGTGGATTACGTGTGGAATCATTTCACCAGCTACTTTGTGCATTACAGGAATCATCAATAATAAACCTTGTGATGCTGTGTAAGTTGAAGTTAATGAACCTGCTGCTAAAGAACCGTGAACTGCACCAGCTGCACCTGCTTCTGATTGCATTTCTGCTACACGAACTTCTTTACCCCAGATGTTCTTTTTGTGTTGTGATGCCCATTCATCAATCCATTCACCCATTGTAGATGAAGGAGTAATTGGGTAGATTGCTGATACTTCGCTTAATGCGTACGCAACGTGCGCTGCAGCGTAGTTACCATCAACTGTTATTGTCTTTCCTGGCATGAATAACCTCCTTATTAGTTTTCTATCCAGCTACCTTTGTTAAAATACATTTTAAAAAAGTCAAAATCCTTCGACTCTCTCTCTTCATGTACTATTTTATTTTACGTCAAACATAAAAAAAATGCTAAAAATTTTTGTGCTTTTTTGGAAGAAATAAAATGTTATTGAAAGATATGATATGACCAAGAGATTGCTTCGTCGTAAACTCTTTTCCACCTGTGCAATCACAGATTGCTTCGCTTCGCAACGGTGGTTTCGTAGTGTTGCTCTGATTCTCTTTGCCTACGCAAAGCCAACACCAGCAACACCGGCTCACGCAATTTCCAATGACAAAATATTTTTATATAATTTGCAAAATTAAGCCTGAAACTAATGCAACAACAAACAAAATGCCTACAACTTTTAAAGAATCTTTTATATCGTTATTATGTTTGAATAAAACTAATAATCCCAATCCGGCATTTGTTGATAATCCAGCTATCAAAGAACCAAAACCGATTACAGATTTTAAATAAAGCATAACAATCAAAACTGATGTTGCGCAATTTGGAATTAAGCCAATAATTGATGCTAAAAATACTTGTACAAATTGATTTGTGTCAAAAATTATGTTTACTGTATTGCCCGCATAAGTTAAAGCTGTACTTAAAAGGCAATTAATTATCAAAATAAATAGAAAAATATTAAATGTGTGTTTTAAAGGGTGAATAAATAATTTTGTTACTGTTGAATGAATTTCTGTATGACAACAGCCTTCTTCGTGCATTTCAATTTCTTCAATCTCTTCAACTTCGTCCTTTGTGGTTTGAATTTGTGGCTTAAAGATTAAATCGACAGTATAACCAACAATCAAACCTAAAACGATTTTTGTACAAATTACAGGAACGATAGTTGAGATATTATCGGGTTCTGCAAGTAAAATAGGAATAGCCTCATCGCTTGTTGCAATATAAACAGCAAGCAATGTACCTAATGAAATAAATCTTTTAATATACAAAATAGTCGCAATAATTGAAAATCCGCATTGTGGAATTGAAGCTAAGCAACTACCAATCAAAGGTCCCCAAAGTCTTGAACTAAGCGAAAGATTTTCAATCTTTTCAGAAAAATAGTTTTCAAAAATTTCAATAAATACAAAGATTACGAACAAAAATGGAATTAAGTTGATGCTTTCTGCAACAGCTTCTTCCAAAAATTCTGGTACATTAAAAAGATGTACAAATTTTAGAATAAAACTCATACATAATTCATTGAAATTATTCATACTGTTTAAAAATTGAATAATCATTGCAAAAATATTCTAGCACGAAATAGGAAATAGTGAGTAGTGAGAAGATGTTTTATCATGGGTTGAAAAACTACAAATATACGTTATAATGGTAATATAATGACAAGGGCCTAATAATAAATTGGTACTTTATTATCAGAATAACTCCCTAATCATTATAGGTTTTTGATTAGCACTATGATTATAATCATTAGTGCTAATTTTTTATATTTTGTTATTTTTAATATAAGTAAAATAAGCAATAATGTTATATTCATGGCTGTATCCTCCTTTCATCAAGAGTTTTCGATTTGTAGTCGTGCTCGATGAGTTTGGATTGGAGTTTTTGCCCTTGTTATTAACTTTTCAATGTATTCTATTTTCCAGTTAGCATATAGTCATAAACGATTTTTGATGCGTTTTTAATGAAGTTTACGCCGTCTGGTGAGTTATAAGGTCTATTTGCCAAGATTACGATTGCATATTTTTTATTGTTTGGCATATAAACAATACCTGCATCACCTAACATTGTTCCGATATCACCTGTTTTGTGAACGAACAAAGCATCTTTGCCTAGACCGGCATGGATTAATCTATTATTTTTTACGTGGCTCATATAATCTACGATATATTCTCTTGAGCTAATATTTAAAAAGCTTGGGTTATCAAGATTATAAAGCATTGTTGTTAAATCTTTTGCAGTTGTGTAGTTTGTACCTGTTAAATCTGGTAACCATGTTTCAACGTGTGTATCTTTCAAGCCCCAATCTCTGATTGCTCTATTTACACCTGTCATTGAGCCAACTTTTGACATAATCATGTTTGTTGCTGAGTTATCAGAATCTTGAATCATAACTTTTGCAAGATAATCTAATGTGTATTCAGAGTTAGTTTTATAATATTGCATTGAACCTGAACCACTTGCTTTGTAATAATCAGTAAGTGTCATTTTGTCAAATAATTGAACTTGGTTTGCTTCAATTTGTTTGAATAATTGAATTAATACAGGAATTTTGATAATGCTTGCTGCAGAATAAACTTTGTCCCCATTAATGTCTACATAATTACCTGTATCGTAATCCCAAACGTAAATAGCAGGTTTGATTGAAGGATAAGCTTTCATTAAATTTGTTAACTTATCTTCAAGTGGTTTAATTCTTGTTGTTGTAAATACTGGAGACATTTTAGGATTTTTTGTATTAGCAGAAGCCAAATATCTTTGTCCCATGTACCAATCGTTAGACATATAATTTAATGTTGGGAATAAAATTTCTCTTGCATTAAATGTAATATTTTTGTTTCTTTCTCCCATAAATAATGGTGCTGTAATGTCGTTAAAACTTGTAGGTAAAATAAAATATCCAAGTAAACCTAATAAACTCAATAAAATAATATTTGCTACAAAAGATTTGAAAGAATTTTTTCTTTTTGCAACTTTTTTCTTTCTAGGTTTTACTGGAACAGGTCGTTGTAAAGGAGTTTGTTGATGTTTTCTAATTGGTGTTTGTGTATAATTGCGAACGACATTTGAATGGTTAGTTCTGTAACCACCTTGTTGATAATACCCTCTATAATCTTCTTGACGATAATTATATGCCACGAAAAACTCCCCCTAATCTCTTTTATGTAAAAAATTTTACTCTTTTTTATCCATATGGGTATCCTCCATATGTATGAGATTTTGGTGAGAAGTTAATAAATACTTATCTAAAAACTATTTTCTTTTTCGTCGATAAGAATTTTATCACTGTTTAAAATGTCCGGCATGTCTAAAAGTGTATAAATTTTGTCGTTTTTCACGATTTCGTTAAAAATAAATGGTGCCGCATTTAAGAATTGGTTGTTTGTTATTTCTTCTTCTGTTAATTCAAAAATTTCATAAATATTATCAACAATAAAGCCTACTTGAAATTCTTCAGAATTTATAATTATAACATTTTTCTTATTTTTGTATTCTTGTTGTTTCAATCCTAAGAAGTTTTTCAAATTAATTACTGTGTAGAATTTACCTCTGATTGTAATTAAACCTTCAACGAATTCTGGAGCACCAGGAAGTGAAACAATTTTAGAATTGTTTGCGATTTCTTTTACAAATTTCAAATCCATGCAGTAATTATTATCATTCAATGTAAATGATATGAATTTATCCATTGGGAAAATGTTTTGTAATCCAGTTGAATTACTTTTTTCCTTTAAATAATTTGAACGTTCTTCAAATTTTTGGATAGAATATTCGTCTTTTGGAAACAAATCTTCTACGTTGATTTTTTTATCATTTTTTTTCTTTTTTAATAAATCTTCTACTGTATAAGCATCAAGAATGTTTATTGTTTGATTACCGTATTTGTAAACAGCTTGAATTAGAGATTTATCATCTTCGTTTGGAAAACTGTGAATATTTTCTTCTTCAATACTAATTATGTCATCTATATTCTCTGCGACAATACTAAAGATTGATTCATCAGTTTTTAAGATAAGTAATTTTGTATGAACATCATATTTATTGATATCAACGTCAAAGAAAAATCTTATATCAAATACGTTAATCATAAGATTTTCATATTTTAAAAGACCGATAGCGTTGTTTGGTATTCTTTTTGGGTATTCCAACATTGGAAGTTTAATAACTTCAATAACGTTATCGATATTAATTGCGTATTTTGTATCAGCGCAATTAAAAACCATATAAAGGTTTTGTTTTTCATCAAAGCTATCAATAAAATTAGTTATCGTCTTCATTAGAATATGTTAATACCTTATTTCTACCAGTTTCTTTTGCTTTATACAAAGCTTTATCAGCGCATTCAATCATTTGGTGCGCATCTTCTAATTTATCTAAGTTTGAACCAATACCAATACTTGCTGTCAAGCTGATTTGAATTCCGTTATAGAAAAATTCGTGTGTTTCAATTTTCTTTCTAAGTCTTTCCATCATAGTAACTGCAGACGGAATAGTTGTTTCTGTCATAATGATAGCGATTTCTTCACCACCGTATCTGTAAATCATATCTGCACGACGGAAACTGTTTTTTATAATTGAAGAAACTTCTTTCAATACGTAGTCGCCGTATTGGTGTCCGTAAGTATCGTTTACGCTCTTGAAGTGGTCGATATCCAGAATTGCGAAACATAAGTCAGAAGGATATTTTCTAGATTTGATAAATTCTCTGTTGATAGAATAGTCAAATTGACGACGGTTAGACAAACCTGTTAAACCGTCTGTAACAGACAAGAATTCAATACCTGAGAACAAGTAACTTGTTTTGAATAATGAAGTTAGTTCGTTCAATAATATGTCGTAGAAAATAAAGTCTGAGAAATTTTGTTGTTTTCTTGAATAGAAGCAAACTCCACCAATGAATTTTTCTTCAAATTCAAATGGAAGAATTAATGAAGCATTAAATTCATTTGTTGAAATAATTCTATTATCTAAATTTTCTGTGTTTTCATTCACAATATCGTGTCCAAAAGTTGTGATTGAAAACTCTTTCATATTAGGCATTTTTGCGAAGAATTCTCTTTTAACTTTTTCAAGAACAAAGTTTGAAACAGAGCAATCTTTGACATCAAAGTGAAGCATGTATTTACCAGATTCTTGAGCATGGTTAAAGAATATTCCTGCCAAATCGTATTCTAAAAATACTGATAATAAATCGAAGGTATTTTGGATTAAGGCTTTTTCATCAGTATGATATTCGTTTACCATATCTCTGAAATCATTTAAGAATGAGTATTTTTCTATTTCGCTTCTAAATATAGAAATAGCTTGAGCTTGGATTGACTCTTGTTTTTTAGGAGTGTTTTTTATTTGTAATTTTGATAAATCGTCAATTTCATATTCATCAATTAATTGATTTATCGCTAAACTGATTTCTTCATAAGGTGTTTCTTTTGGTAAAACATCTTGAACATCACATTTTTCAGCCCAATATTTGCTAAGAGGTTTTACTTGATTTTCTGATAAAACCAAAAATGGGATTTTTCTAAAAATCTTTTCATGTTTTAAAACCTTACAGAATTGAAAACCGTTAATGTCTTCAATGTCGTATGCTGATAAAATTAAATCCGGAACAAATTCAAAAATTTTATCATAAGCTTCTGTTGTGTTTTTCGCAACCTCAACTTCAAAACGTTCCATTTGCAAACGTTCTTTAATAAAGTTGATATAATTTTCGTCTTTCTCTATTAATAATATTTTACGTTCCATTTTAAATTTCTTTTAATTAAAATAAATTTGTATTACAATAATTATATTATAAAAACAATTTTATTAAAAGGAGAGGTCAATGCAAAATAAAATAAAACTGAATTTTACACATAAATTAAACATAAAATGTATATTTGACGTATTATTCTTCCTTTTTGCAGGTGCAATCATTTGTGCATTTTCTTATTTGGAAAAAGCTTCTTTATTAAACTTGTTTTTAGTTTTAACAACAATGGTTATTTTATATGCCGTTCAATATTACATGTCTAAAAACTGGATTGAAAAATCTATTTCTTCAATCGTTAATAAACAAGTTAGTTCAACTTCTGATAAAACAAATTCAATTTTAAATTTAATTAGCAATCAAAAGAGCATTGCTAGTAAACATATGTCAGATGCAAATCAACAAGCAACTGCAATTGAAAGCATTAGACATTTGTCTGGTCAAACAAAAGAGCTTGTAAAATCTCTTTCTGAAAAAGCTCAAACAACTCTTGATTGTTCAAATAAAGAAAAAGAATGTATGAATATAACTTCTGATAAAATTCAAAACTTAAAACAAAAAATGCAAACAGTTGCAGAATTGACATTAGATTTATCAAATACATTGCAACAAATTAAAAACAACTTAGTTGTAGTAGAAGATATTTCAGAACAAACAAATATGTTGGCTTTAAATGCTGAAGTTGAAGCAGCAAGAGCAGGCGAACATGGTAAAGGTTTTGCCATTGTTGCAAGTGAAATTAGAAAACTTTCAGAAGAATCAAAAGAAGCAACAAATAAAATTTCAAATATGTTGACTGATATTCAAAATTCAACAAGCTCTTCTGTACTAGCAACAGAAGAAAGTTCTAAAGAAATTGATGCCGTAGTTAAGGCTTCAAAAGAAACTCTTATGATGATTGATAACATGAATCAACACATTACCGAGCTTTCTCAACCAATTAATCAAATTAATTCTCACACAGATAGCCAAAGCAATTATTCATCTCAAATTTGTCTATCTTTGGCAGAAATTTCTAGTTGGTTGAATTCTTTCTTGAATACAATTGACGAAAGTGTTATCGCACTTAACTCTTTAAACAATATGTCAACAAGCTTAAAAGAAAACATTTTTGATGAATAATTATGGAATTTTCAGATAACGAACTTACAGAAATTTTAAATATTTTTCAGGTTGAAGCAGAAGAAATCATTTCAAAAATGAACAACTCTTTGCTAGACTTAGAGCGCAACCCTAAGAATAAAGAACTTATTCTTATTTTGTTTAGAAATGCACACAGTTTAAAAGGTGCAGCAAGAATGATTGGTTTTAATTCTATCCAAACTCTTGCTCACAAAATGGAAGATATTCTTGATTTAGCACAAGAAAATAAACTTGTCTTAAATACAAAAATCTCTGATATTTTATACAAAACTGTTGATATGATTTCTGATATCGTTAAGAGTTCTATCAGTTCTGGTCAAGAAATTGCAGATGTTACTCTTGTAAATGAACAATTAAACATTTTAGATAATATTACAAGTGCTGAAGACCAAAATATTTCTGCAACTAAAGAAACAATGGATTTTAATAGAAATCTATTGAATGACTCTATTGATAAAATTAATTCTCTTATCGTAAATACTTTGATTTGTTTAATGAAATTAGAAGAAAAATGCGATGCTGAAACAATTGATAGAATGTCGAACTACGTTAACAGAATGTTTGAATTGTTCAATGATATCGGATTTTTTGAAATCAAAATGAGCATTGAAAATACAAAGGTTAAGTTAGACTTTGTAAAACAAGCTTCTTATAATCTTACAACTAGAGAATTAATCGAAATGCAAGATGATATGGCGAACGTAATCAACGTATTGTCTGGTATGTATGAGATGAACAATATTCCTGTTGTTGACTATTATTCTTATGCTTTTGATAAAATTTCTTCTCAAAACAATGAAGAATTCGTTTTTGTACAACAAAAACAAGAGGAAAATAAGCAAGAAGAGCAAAAAGAAGAGGATTATCTTGATAGTGAAATTATAGATGAAGCTTCAGATTTACCAGCTTCTACAACAATTAATTTTGCGGATATCAAGGCAAAAATTCCTTCACTTGAAACAGATATTACAGATATTTATGAAGTTAGAGAATTTTTTGAGCATATTGCAAAAACTTGTACGAATGAAAACGCTTCAAAGATGATAGCTGAAATTTTAAAAATCTTGAAATATTCAGAAAAAACAAGCGTTTGTCCAAACGAACAAGCTTTGATGATAATTTCAGGAGCTATTGATTATCTTGACGAATTATTGAACAATGGCGTTGATTCTGGTAACTTTGACTTACTTTTCCAACAATTGGAAATCATGATGCAATTGCTTGATTTGAGCAATGTTGGAGACGGCGGAGATCTATTTGAATTACCTCAAGTTCAACCAAAAGCTAAAACTTCAACTAGTGATTTCTCTAAAATCTTTAATACTAGTGAAATTAAAACTTTGCACGTTGATTCAAGCAAACTGGATACTTTGGTTAATCAGCTTGGAGAAATTCATACAACTAAGACTAAGACTTCAAAACAACTTTCAGAATTTTCAGATATCGTAAAAGATATGGAAGATTTCCAAAAGAATTTTCTTAGAAAAATTAACACAATAAAAACATTAGACAAAAAAATAACAAACCAAAATAACGAAACTCTATCAGCATATTTGAGACAGACAGCAAATGTGTTCATGGAAGATTATGAAACTTTGGCTGAGCTAATCAATGAAATCAACACTCTTCAACGTTCACATCAAGATGATGACGACAAGTTGAATACTTTGATTGATGATTTTAGTTTAATGGTTAAAAACATTACTGTATTGCCTTTTGCAACAGTTTTCCACTTCTTCGGCAGAATGGTTAGAGATATTGCGAAAGAAAAAAATAAAAAGGTTGAATTAAATATCAATGGTTCTGATACAACTGCCGATAAAAATATTATCGAAGAAATTAAGAACCCACTTATCCACATTGTCAGAAATGCGATTGATCATGGTATCGAAACGCCTGAAAAACGTATGGCTTTGGGTAAAAATCCAACAGGTAGAATAAGTATAAGTGCAAAACAAGAAAATAATAAAATTATCTTAGAAGTTTTTGACGATGGTCAAGGTTTTAATCTAGACAAGATAAGAGAAACAGCCATAGTAAAAGAATTTGTAACTCCAGAAGAATTAAGTATGATGTCAGATAGCGAAGTTATGAACATGATTTTCTGGCCGGGATTTACAACAGACGATAAAGTTACTGATATATCAGGCAGAGGTATTGGTTTAGATGTTGTTAAATCAAAAATGATGCAATTGAATGGGCAAATCAAGATTGCAACTGAATTAAACAAATACAGCTGTATTACTTTGGAATTACCACTTACAATGTCTACGATAAACGCATTTATTGTAAAATCAGCAGACAAACTTTTTGCACTTCCAATGTCTGCAATTGCAACGGTTATTTCAAAACCTTTAGATGAGATTTATGTAAATGACGACCAAGCAACAATTGTGTATAAGGATAGAAATATTCCATTACATAGTTTGGCTAATATTTTAAATCTTGAAAAGAAAGAAAATCTTTCAAATTATAGAACAATTTTAATTGTTCAAGCTGATAATAAAATTATTGGTTTGATTGTTGATAAATTAATCGGAACACAAGAAATTTTACATAAAAAATTAGCTTTACCAATTCAAAAATTGAAAAATATTTCTGGTGCATCAACACTTGCAAGTGGCGAAACATGTTTAATCTTAAATATCTCAGATATTTTGAAAAATGCAACTTTGCAATCAAATAAAATTCTTGCTGCAGAAAAAATTAGACTTTTAGAAACAAAATCAAAAAATAAATTAGCGAATAAAAAATTACTAGTTGTTGATGATTCTGTGATTGTAAGAACATTAACAAAAAATATTTTATCGCTTGAAGGTTTTAACGTGGAAACAGTATTCAATCCAATTGAAGCGTTTAAAAAATTAAATCAATCTCACTATGACGCAATTATTACTGACCTTGATATGCCTGAAATGGGTGGTTTTGAATTTATCGAAAAATTAAAACGTGATAAGTTAAAATCAAAAATTCCTGTTTTTGTAATGTCTTCTAACAATAGTAAAGAAGATCAAGAAAAAGCAAAAATACTAGGTGTTGAAAGTTATTTTATAAAAAATAATTTTAGACAACCAACATTCGTGAAAAAAATAAAAGAGACATTAAGTAAATAATGTTGTTACAATAATTTTGAAAAATTGCATGTTTATGCTAACATCAAAATGTTAAATTATAAAAGAAAAAGATATAAAAGGAGAATTTATGATATCTGTAAACGATTTAAAAACAGGCTTAACACTTGAATTAGATAACGGACTATGGACAGTAGTTGATTTCTTACATGTAAAACCTGGTAAAGGTGCAGCTTTCGTTAGAACAACATTAAAACATGTTGAAACTGGTAGGGTTGTAGAAAAAACTTTCAGAGCAGGTGAAAAAGTTGCTAAAGCTATGTTAGAACGTAGAGATATGCAGTATTTATATAAAGAAGGTACAGGATTTGTAATGATGGATTTGGAAAACTATGAACAAATCACATTAACACCAGAACAAGTAGGCGACGGCGTTAAATACTTGAAAGAAAACATGAATGTATCTGTCTTAATGCACGATACAAAAGTGATTGGTTGTGATATACCAGCACACGTAGAATTAGAAGTTGTAGATACTCCACCAGCAGAAAAGGGTAACACAGCACAAGGTGGTACAAAACCTGCTACTACTGAAACAGGCGCTGTAGTTAACGTTCCATTCTTCGTACAAAATGGTGACAGAATTAGAGTTGATACAAGAACAAATGAATACCTAGATCGTTGCTAGTATTCAATTGAAAGGTTAAATCATGGATATTAAATATATAGAAAAACTTGCTAAGTTGGTTAAAGAAAATCAACTTACTGAGTTGAGTGTGAAAGACGGCGAACAAACAGTTACATTGAAAAAAGAAGCTAAAATGGCTGAAGCTGTTCAAGTTATGCCACAAATTCAAAAACAACAACAATCAGTTCAACCAAAAGAACAACCGGTTGAAGAAAAACCAGCAAAGAAAACAGATAAGGTTATTAAATCACCAATGGTAGGTACTTTCTACAAAGCTCCTGCTGCAGGTGCTCCTCCATTTGTTGAAGTTGGCGGGCTTGTTGCTCAAGGTGAAGTAGTTTGTATTATTGAAGCTATGAAACTTATGAACGAGATTGAATCAGATTTTTCAGGTAAAATCGTTGAAATTTGTGTTGAAGACGGTCAACCTGTTGAATATGGTCAACCACTTATGTATATTGAATAAAGGTTTTTGATATTATGTTTAAAAAAGTATTAGTTGCAAACCGTGGTGAAATTGCGGTTAGAGTTATTCGTGCGTGTAGAGAATTGGGTATTGCAACAGTTGCAATTTACTCAGAAGCAGATGCTAATTCATTACACGTTAGATTGGCTACTGATGCGTATTGCATCGGTCCAAACGAACCTTCAAAAAGTTACTTAAATATTCCAGCAATTATTTCTGCTGCTGTTGTTTCTGGTGCTGATGCTATCCACCCAGGATACGGTTTCTTATCAGAAAGACCAGATTTCGTAGATATCTGCGACCAACATCATATTAAATTTATTGGTCCTAGCGGTGATACTATGAGATTAATGGGTGATAAAGCAAACGCTAGAAAAACAATGATTGAAAACAATGTTCCTGTTACTCCTGGTACTGGTATTTTGAATTCAATCCAAGAAGCATTAGATTTTGCTAAAAAAGTTGGATATCCAATCATTATTAAAGCTACAGCTGGTGGTGGTGGTAAAGCTATGAGAGTAGCTAGAAATGCCGAAGAATTACCAGAATTGATGAATATTTGCCAACAAGAAGCACAAAATTACTTTGGTAATCCAGATGTTTATGCAGAAAAATTCTTGGAAAACCCAAGACACATCGAGGTTCAAATTATTGGTGATAGATACGGCAATGTTATTCACTTAGGTGAAAGAGATTGTTCTATCCAAAGAAGACACCAAAAATTAATAGAAGAAGCTCCATCTCCTGTTATTGATGAAAAAACAAGAAAAGAAATGGGTGAAGCAGCAGTAAGAGCTGCAAAAGCTATTAATTATGAAGGTGTTGGTACTTGCGAATTCTTGCTTGATGATGACGGAAAATGGTATTTCATGGAAATGAATACTCGTATTCAAGTAGAACACGGTGTTACAGAAATGATTTCAAGAGTTGATATCGTGAGACAACAAATTAAAGTTGCTGCAGGTGAAGAACTTGAATATTCACAAAAAGATATTCACTTAGCAGGTCATGCTATTGAATGTAGAATTAACGCAGAAGATCCAGATAGAAACTTTATGCCATGCCCAGGTAAGATTGAAGGCTATGTTGCTCCTGGTGGCTTCTGTATAAGAGTTGATTCTCACGTGTACCCAGGATACGTAATTCCACCATATTACGACTCACTTATCGGTAAATTGATATGTTGGGGTCAAACAAGAAACGAAGCAAGAAGAAGAATGTATCAAGCTTTGAAAGAATATGTTATCACTGGTATAAAAACAACAATTCCGTTCCATTTAGATATCGTGGAAGATGAAATTTTCCAAACAGGTGAATTTAACACAGGATTTATTGAAGATTACTTAAAACGTAAACAATAAATAAAATAAAATAAAAAGAAGAGGCGAAGCCAACGGCTTCGCCTCTTCTTTTTATGCAACTTTGTATGCTATGGCAGACACTTTGTCAATATTAATACCACAATTTATACTGCAAAATGATTGCTATACTTAGAAAAATTGAAAAATACATTTGTAGATTTCTTGCTTGATACATTCTAAATCTAAAACCTGCAATATCTGTATTTTTTATTTCGTCCCAATGTTCAAAAGGTTTATCCCAAAATCTTTTATGGGGGATAGAATTTTTGTCTTTATTAAACATTGACATTGAATTTATTAATTCTACGGCAAGAGGTGTTGTTAAAAGGGCGATTATATAAAAAGCTGAGAAAAAGCCTGAAAATACGTTATAAATAAGCAATCCGTAACCAATTCCATAAATAATACCAAAACCTGCAAGGGCATTTTCTTTGTTTTTAAATTTTTGGCAAAGAGTTGGTTTATGTGATGCTTGGTCTCCGTCAAAATCTAGAAGAGCGTTCGTGTAAAGTAATCCAATAGTGAACATTACGTGGATAATGCTTAAAAGAAAAACATCTTGGCTAAAAGATTGAGTCATTACCCAATAGACTCCGCTAAAAAGGATTGGTCCAAAAACTAATCCTACTGCCAATTCGCCAAGTCCTGAGCTTGACCATTTTGCATAAGTTAGTACAAAAATTCCTCCTAAAATTGCAAAAATTATTACTGGAAAACCGGTATTTAAAAATAGGTAAAATCCGATAGCTATTGCAATTGCGCAATATATGCAAACAACATTGAAAACATCGTTTAGTGTTGCTTTTCCTTCTGTTATGTATCTACATTTTGATTTTGTTTGTTTATGAAGTGTACCTTTTTTAGTCAAAACTTTATAATCAACGTAATCGTCAAAAAGGTTTGTTGCTAATTGTCCGCAACAAATGCCAATCAGCGCTAGAATACCATTTAGAATATTTCCGCCGTGAAAAAATGCGTAAGTGAAAACTACAAGCCACGAAAAAACAGACATTGGTATTGTGAAAATTCTGGAATTTTCTAGCCAAAACCAAATTTTTGAAAAAATTTTAGTCATTCAAAATACCTTCAATACCTTTAACTTCTTCGTAAGAAGCCCCTGCTTCTAAAAGTTCTTCAGAAGATAGACCAAAAAGTGTTATCAAATCCTCGTCAACGTCGTGTTTTTTCAAGGATTTAACAGCTTTTTTAACAGCTTCTTCTCTTGACATTGTTTCAAATTGATTATTACGACTTTTGTTCATTCCTCTTTTAAAAGCTTTACCCATTAATAGCTCCTAAAGCCAACAAGCCAGCGCCAATCATACCGGCGTAGTTACCTGCTGTAGCTTTCAAAACTTTTGTTGGTTGAACGATAATTTCTTCATTAGTTTTTTGTTCAAGATAAACAGTATCCACAAATTGAGCCATAGAACCTGATAATACAATACAATCAGGATCAAATAAATTAGTCAATCCTATTAACCCAGCTAGAATATGGTCTTGCCATTTGTTGAAGATTTCTGTCATTAATTTGTCGCCTTTTTGCATACCTTCAACAATGTCATACGTTGTTATATTAGGGTTTTTAGAAATTTCTTCACCTGTTTTTCTCAAACCTGTACCTGATGCGTATGCTTCAAAGCAGTCGTAAGCACCACATGTACATTTTCTACGTTTGTCAGGGTACATTTTAAAGTGCATTTCGCCGGCAGCGCCAGATTTACCTTTGAATAATTTGTTGTTCAAGATAATTCCGCCACCAACACCTGTTCCAAGTGTTATCATAATAGCGTTTGGCATTCCTTTTGAAGCACCGATTTCGTGTTCTGCCCAAGCTGCGCAATTTGCATCGTTTTCTACATAAACTCTTTTTTTAGATGATAGTGATTGAAAATCAAAATCACTGTATCCTGCAACCATATTACCTGTTGAGCTGTTTATATGTGTGCAATCAAGATTTACAGCACCTGCAGTTGAAAATGCAATAACATCAACATTGTCTTCGTGTTTAGATATGATTTCTCTAAAAATATCTTCAATTTTTTGTAAATCATAAGGTGTTGGATATTTTTCAATATCAGCAACAATATTACCTTTTTCGTCAACAATTGTGGCATAAATCTTTGTGCCACCAACATCTATTGCAAGTGCTTTCATTTTTCCTCTATTCTTATCTTTGTATAAATCTTTTTGTAATTAATTGTGGTCGTGTAATTGCAGAACCGATTACAACGCAGTGAGCGCCTAATTCAAAAGCTTTTGTTACTTCTTCTGGTTTCCAAATTCTACCTTCCAAAACAACTGGTTTTGAAGTGTTCTTAACAAGATTTTCTAATAATTCAAAATCAGGTTCGTTGTTTTTTAGTGGAGAGTATTGAGTGTAACCAGAAAGTGTTGTTGATAAGATATCAACGCCCATATTAGCGCAGGCAATACCTTCATCAAGTGTTGAAATATCAGCCATTGAAACTCTGTTTTGAGTTTTTATGAATTTGATAATTTCTTCTACTGTACAGTTTGGTCTTTTTCTCAAAGTACCGTCAAAAGCTACAACATCAGCGCCAGCTCTAATAAGTTCTTTAACTTCTTTAAGCGTTGGAGTTATATAAACTATTTCTTGCCAGTTCGCAGGAATTGAATCAGGTTTTGTAAGCCCAATTACTGGTACATCTGTAAGTTGTTTTGCATTTTTTACGTCTCTAGCTCCGGCAACTCTAAGTCCACCAGCGCCACCTTTTAAAACTGATTGCATCATTGCAATCATACATTCCTCTTTGTATAAAGGCTCATTAGGCATTGCTTGTACTGAAACTACTACTTTGTTTTTTAATTTGTCTATAATATTCATAACTTCATTATACCTTATAACAAAAATTTTTGTTAAATTTTAAGATTTTGATATATAATACAAGAAAAAAGGAAAATTTTGTATGAAGAAAACATTAGTAAAATACCCATTCTTAACACAAGATGTAGAAGTTTATGAACAAGACAACGGACACAAAATTGTTTTAGCTCATAAAGACGGTGGATTAGTAAATATCAGTTCTTGGGTTAAAACAGGTTCTATAAATGAAAATGATGAAAACAACGGTATTTCACATTTTCTTGAACACTTGATGTTTAAAGGTACTCATAAACACAAGGCAGGCGATTTTGATAGAATTCTTGAAGCAAAAGGTGCTATCGTAAACGCTGCAACTTGGAAAGATTATACATTTTACTATGTAACGTTACCAAAAGGTGTTGGCAATAAAGATTTTTACGAAGCAATTGAACTTCATGCTGATATGATGATTGACCCAACTCTTCCACCAGAAGAAATTGGTTCAGAATTTGATTTGAGCGATAAAAACGTAAAAGATAAACGTGAAAGACACGTTGTAATCGAAGAAATTAGAATGCGTGAAGACCAACCTTGGACAAAGGTTTATAATACAGTAAATCATAATATGTATACATCTCACCCATACAAAAGAGACGTAATCGGAACTGCTCAAATTATTTCACAAGTTCCTCAATCTGCTATTATGAATTACTACAAAACTCACTACACACCAAACAATATTACAACTATTATTGTTGGTGAATTTGACCATGAAGAAATTTTGAATAAGGTTATCAAAGAATTTGACTGGAAAGGTAGAGAAAATTACCAAAATCCAACTTATGAAATTGACAAACCTACTCAACATACAAAATATATTGAAAATACAGCTCATATCAATTCAGCATTTTTAATGTTTGGATATCTTGGTCCAATTGCAAAAGATTTGAAAAATACAATCATGCTTGATATGTTAGCAATAATTTTAGGCGACGGTTCAAGTTGCAGATTAAATCAAAACTTGATTGAAAAACCTAAAAATCCTATTTTCAACATGATTAATGCTGAACACTATATCTTTAAAGACGGCACAAACTTCTTTGTACAAGGTAATTTTAAGCCTGAAAAGAAAGAAGAAGCTCTAAAAGAAGTTAAAGCTGAGTTGGAAAAAATTAAAGAAGATATAACAGAAGCAGAATTCAAAAAAGCTGTTAAAAAGACAAAATCTAAATTTGCTTATAACGCAGAAACAGTTTCTGAAATTGGTGAAAACATCGGTTATTACATGACAGTATGCGATGATTTGGCACTTGTATCTGATTATTTAGACGTTTTAGAACACATCACAATTGATGATTTGAAAGATTGTGCAAAAAGATATCTAAATATTGAAAACGCAACAATTTCAGTTCTTATGCCAGAGCGCGAGTAGTAATAATTTAATACAATAAAAAGAAGGCGAAGTTTTGAAAAAACTTCGCCTTCTTTTGTCGATTAAACTTTTTAGTTTTCTTCGATAATATCTACGATTAAATCGCCGTAGTTATTAACATGACCTGTTGTTTCTTCTAATGAATATTTGAAGTTTGGATCTTTTGCTAATTCTTCTTCAATTCTTTTATCAGCTTCGTCCAAATCTTTGTAATCACCTAATAAAACTTTTGCGTCGTAAACATTTTTTTCTTTTTTATAAACGTGATACATTTTGCACCCCTTTTCTTTTTTCTGTTAATTATATTTTATACTAAAAAAATCTTTTTGATAAAAATTTAACTTTTAATTAATAAATTGGTTGATGTAAAATAAAAATATGGAAAAAGAATTAGCTGAAATAAAAGAAAAATGTTTGAAGTGTGAGAAATGTCCTTTGGCAAAATCACGCACGAATGTTGTTTTTTCTGACGGAAAAGCAAATCATAATCTTATGCTAATTGGTGAAGCTCCTGGGTATTGGGAAGATGTTAAGGGTAAACCTTTTGTAGGAAAAGCTGGTCAACTTTTGGATAAGATATTTAATTGTGTTGGACTTTCAAGAGAAAAAGATGTTTATATCTGTAATACGTTAAAATGTCGACCACCTGAAAATAGAAATCCTTTGCCAGAAGAAAAAGAGGCTTGTAGAGAGTTTTTGGATGGGCAAATTAGAATTATTAATCCGAAGATTATGTTACTTTGTGGTGGCGTTGCTGTTCAATCTATTTTGGGAAATGTTGGCGGTATCACAAGGGTTAGAGGAAAATGGTTTGACGGTAAAAAGTATGGCTTTGAGAATACAAAAATTATGCCAATTTTTCACCCATCATATTTGTTGAGAAATGATTCACGTGAAAAAGGAAGCCCTAAATGGCTTATGTGGCAGGATATTCAAGAAATAAAACGTGAATACGATAAACTTATGAACGAAGGTTAATCATCATCTTGTTGTAATCACCAAGAATTGTTGCACCTTTTCTTTTTTCAATCATTTTTTCCATTTCGGAAGAAGAAACTGTGTAAAATTTGTTTGATGCGACTGTTTCGGTTTTAGCTTTTTGCTCTTCGATTTGACGAAGCTTTGCTAAATCAGCGGATTTGTTGCCTGTTGGCTGAATACCGTATGCCAATAATCGACGCATAATTTCTTTTTCTTCTGCATCAATAGAGCAACCTATGCTAAATGAACTTGTAATATTACCGATACGCATATCTGCCTTATCGGATAAAAAGATTTAAACTTTATATTTTGTTAAAAAAGTTTTACAAAATAATTATAAAGAATAATTGATGTATATTAAAAAATAAGATATAATTAATTTAGGACTTATTTTTGACGCTGGATTTTGGTTCCAGTTAGTTGAAAATAAGTTCATTTTATTCAAAATTGATATCTTTTATATTTTCTATATCTTTTGCTGAACCCCAATTAATATCATATAAATTATTTTTTACAAATTTATGAAAAGAAGAATATTCCCAATCTTTTACACTTTCCACTAAACTATGCTTTACTGGATTATAGTGAATATAATTGATTTGATTTGTTAAATCCTCTTCCGAAATAATTGTATGTTCAAAATATCTTCTTTGAAATATGCCTTTTTCTTTTTTATTAACATATCCGTAGGTTGGGGTTTCTACCCCAACAGAAAAATTATTAGAAAAATAATATTTTATTGAAGTAACAATTTTGGGATAATCATTTATATTTTCAGGATTTAAAATGACATGTATATGCTCTGGTAAAACACAAATGGCAACTATTTCAAAATTAAAATATTTCATTGCGTTTGAAAAAGATTTACGAAGTAATTCAATGTTATCTAAAAAAATATTTTTACGATTATATGATACCAAAATTAAATGAATATAACTATTTGGAATAAAAACTCGTTTGTAATTCATACATTGATTTTACTATAAATGTTGTTGGGGTGGAAACCCCAACCTACATTTTAGGGTTGAAGAAGATTACAATATTTGTTATAATGTTAGTAGATTGTTTAGCCCCTGCCCTACTCGGCAGTAAGGTTATAAACAATCAAAAACCACTCATCATATATTCGGTTATGTCTGTAATATATTTGGGTGGTTCTTTTATTTTGTATAATTACAGTTTTTTCTTATTATCAATTGCAAAAAATACATTTTTTGCTAATTCAAATGCAGCAGCAATTCCACATAATATTGATATAACATAAGTAACTATATTATAAATTCCAATTTCTACATAAAAAGATTTAAAAACGATTAGACTAATAAAACTTGCAATAGGCGTACAAACTAAAAAACATATTATCGATAATATCCATGCTAATAACTTCATTATTTAATAACCCTTTTCTGTTAAGAAAATTTATTCATAATTTGATTTATCTGTAGGTTGGGGTTTCTACCCCAACATTATAATAAAAAAAGAGCCCGAAGACTCTTCTTTTAAAAACGCGCGAGGCAAGATTCGAACTCGCGACCTTTTGGTTCAAGGACTCCGTTAAAACGATTGAGTATCGTTTTAATGGAGCAAACGCTCTATCATTGCGTGAAACGCAATTTCTCAACTGGGCTACTTGCAATAAAAAAAGAGCCCGAAGACTCTTTTTAAAAAACGCGCGAGGCAAGATTCG
>SAMEA104315432__coassemble_319_pt1 | contig 25586 bp, 25 predicted proteins | sample SAMEA104315432__metabat2_low_PE_018 | metagenome-assembled genome bin SAMEA104315432 (sample SAMEA104315432) | gut metagenome | biome: Monkey gut; feature: monkey-associated habitat; material: faeces | place: China | collected 2013
GTTTTACAAAAACAGGTGAAAGATTAGTTGGTCAATTAGCAAAAAGACAAGCAATCTTAAACCCAGATAAAACAATCGCTTCAATCAAAAGACACATGGGCGAAGATTACAAGAAAAATATTGACGGAAAAGATTACACTCCTCAAGAAATTTCTGCAATGATTTTAAGAAAATTAGCTGATGATGCTAGTACTTATTTGGGAGAAAAAGTTACTTCAGCTGTTATCACAGTTCCTGCATACTTTAATGACGCACAAAGACAAGCAACAAAAGATGCAGGTAAAATTGCAGGCTTAGACGTTCTTCGTATCGTAAACGAACCAACAGCAGCAGCTTTGGCTTATGGTCTTGAAAAAGAAAATGCTGAAAAAGTTTTAGTATTCGACTTAGGTGGTGGTACATTCGATGTATCTATCCTTGAAATCGGTGATGGTGTTCACGAAGTTCTTTCAACATCAGGTGATACTCACTTAGGTGGTGATGATTTCGATGAAAAAATCATGAAATGGATTTGTGAAGAATTCAAAAAACAAGAAGGCATTGATTTATCAAACGATAAACAAGCAATGCAACGTATTAAAGAAGCTGCTGAAAAAGCTAAATGCGAATTATCATCAGTATTTGAAACAACAATCAACTTACCATTCATCACAGCTGATGCTAATGGTCCAAAACACTTAGATTTAACTTTAACAAGAGCTAAATTTGAAGAATTGTCATACGACTTATTAGAAAGATGTAAAAAACCAGTTGAACAAGCAATCAAAGATGCTGGTATTTCAAAATCTGATATCAACGAAGTTGTATTAGTTGGTGGCTCAAGCCGTATTCCAGCAGTTCAACAATTAGTTAAAGATTACACAGGCAAAGATCCTAACCAATCAGTAAACCCAGATGAAGTAGTTGCAGTTGGTGCTGCAATCCAAGCTGGTGTACTTGCTGGTGAAGTTAAAGATATCGTATTGTTAGATGTTACTCCATTAACATTAGGTATTGAAACTCTTGGTGGCGTTATGACTCCATTAGTTCCACGTAACACGACAATCCCTGTTTCTAAATCACAAGTATTCTCAACAGCAGAAGATAACCAAACAGCAGTTGATATTCACGTACTTCAAGGTGAAAGACCAATGGCTAGAGATAACAAATCTTTAGGTAAATTCTTACTTGATGGTATCCCTGCTGCAATGAGAGGTGTTCCTCAAGTTGAAGTTACATTTGATATCGATGCTAACGGTATCGTTAACGTATCTGCTAAAGATAAAGCAACAGGTAAAGAACAAAAAATCACAATTACAAACTCTTCTAACTTATCTGAATCTGATATCGATAAAATGGTTAAAGAAGCAGAAGCTAATGCTCAAGAAGATAAAAAGAAAAAAGAAGAAGCTGAAATTAAAAACAATGCAGCTAGCATGATTACTTCTGCTGAAAGAATCGTTAAAGATTTTGAAGGCAAAATCACAGATGATGATAAGAAAAAACTTGATGAAGGCAAAGAAGCTTTACAAAAAGCTCTTGACGAAAATAAATCAAGTGATGAAGTTAAAAAATTGTCAGATGAATTGCAACAAACAATCTTCGCAATTTCTCAAAAAGCTTATGAAGCAGTTCAAAAAGAAGAAGCTCCAAACGCTGAAAACACTTCATCAACTGAAGAAACAAAATCTGATAACAAAGATGATGATGACATCATTGATGCAGAATACACAAAAGAATAATTTAGAAGGTTCTTTAATAAAAAAGGGCGAGATTGATTTATCAATCTCGCCCTTTTTGTTTTGATGACATGGTAAAAATTTATAAATAGAATTTTACCCAATAAAAAAGCGACCTTTCGGTCGCCTCTAAGATTTTTTTCTAATCATCTTATCTCACACATTTTGGTTGCTTTTCTTTTCACACACCCGATTTCTCGGTTCTCTACACACTCTATTATTTTTTTTGCTCCTGTCAAATCAGAGATTTGAAACGTCGCCATCGTAATGTTGCCCTGCTTGTCTTTGCCTTCGCAAAGCCAACACCGGCAACACCGGCGGAGCTATTTTACAGCAACCAACATAGTTTGAATGCCTTGTTCATTAGTTAGCATTCTTGCAGATGCCATAGCCATTGATCTGCGTTTTTTAGCTCCTCTCAAAATAAATTCAACACTGTTATCAATATTAGTAGTTGGTAATTCGATTTTTCTTAACATATTCACATATCCTTTTTATTAGTTATCTTGCTTACATATTTTTTATCGGCAGATTTTTCATGTTTCTTTAGAGATTTGGTTTATCATGTTACGATTTTGTTACAATTAGGTTAAAAAGTGCTATAAATAAAGAATTTTAGTAAAATAAATGTATGAAGGTTTCAGTTGTTATTACAAGTTACAATTACGATAAGTATATAAAAGATGCGATAGAGTCTGTTCTTAATCAGACATATTCTGATTTTGAGCTTGTTATTATTGATGATTGTTCAACTGATAATTCTGTGAATATAATCAATCAATTTGAAGATGAACGTATTAAATTTATTCAAAATGAAGAAAATTTAGGCTTAAAAAATTCTATGCAAAAAGCTATTTCTTGTTGTACTGGAGAATGGATTGCTTTTTTGGAAAGTGATGATTTGTGGCTTCCTGACACTTTAGAAAAAAGATTAGCATGTGCAGAAAAATATCCTCAAGTTGGTATTATTTTTAATGATGTTTTAGAATTTGGCGATGAAGACTGGTTACTTGCTGTTAAAAATAATTTTGATAGAGTAAGAAAAATTTTAAGTAAGAAGACTTTTCCAAAAAATATTTTTTACGATATCAATGTTCACAACCTGATTTTAACTTTTTCATCTGTGATGATTAAGCGTGAACTTTTTGAAAACGTTAGCTTTGAAACACCTATTGATGCACTTCTTGACTGGTGGCTTTATATTCATATTGCTTATAATACAGAGGCTTATTATATGAAAGATAAGCTTACTAAATGGCGCCAACACAAACAAAGTTATATTATGAGAAAGAAAAAATCAAAGTTTAAAATGGCAAATATTGAGGCTTATTTAGATGTGTACAAAACGAAAAATTTGGGTGTTAAATTCTTACCATTTTTGGTTTTTTCGATTGTGCAAATGTTATTTTCTAGAGCAAAATTTTATAATATTGTTTTGATTAGAAAAATAAAGGATATTTTGCATATTAAAAAACGTCAATCGCCTTTGTTTGATGATTAATCAAATAAAAATGCAAAAAATGTTTTTAAAATTTTTGTCAAAACTCTTCTTAAAATATCTGGGCATATTCTTAAAACATTAAACATTAATAGTTTAACGTTTTTTGGTACAAATTTATTTATTTTTATTTCACCAGTATTTTTTTTGATAAAATTTAAAGCTTCTTTATTTTGAATTTCTTTTTCGTAATTCACAATTGTTGTTTTGTCTCGATTCAAACCCAATAATACAGAGCGTTTTACAAAAGGTATATTTTCTCTTAAAATTTCTCTCCAATAATAAATGGAAGGATTGTAAGAGTTTTTGAAATCTTTTAAAATGGTTTCATACTTAAAGTCTTTATCAATGAGTGTTTGAGTAAATTTAATTTCGTAATTAGAAATTATGTCATTTTTACATTTTTCTTCTTTTACTGAATTTAAAAATTCTTGAAAAACTTCACTTTCAAAGACGTTTTTTCTAAATGCTAAAAACCAACTTTGAACATGCGGAGATTTTTTTGATAAACAGAATTTGCTGTATTTTTTAAAACCATATTTATTTTCAACAATTCCCCAAAAATCCGAATTTGGTTCATTATTAAAAACTCTATCAAGAGGATTAACACAATAAACGCTATCGTTTACAAATAAGATTTCATCAAGGTTTTCAAGCATACCATTTTCTTTTGCATGCTTGAAACCTCTTTTGTATGAGCCGAAATCGTATTCGTTATGTTTTACCAAAATAACATCTTCTAGCTTTTGTAATTCCTTTTGAGGTAAGTCTGAAAGACTTAGAAATAGGACTTTTTCGCAATATTTTTTTAATTGATTAACGTAATATACAACGTAATCGTCTATTACGTTGTTTTTGTCGAAATGGGCAAATATTGCTAATCTTTTCATTAAAAATCCTTAAATGTTTTTAATCATTATACATTAAAATTTATTTTGCTTGAGTAGATTTTAGATATTCTAAAACACCTTTTGTAATCGCTTTTGCGCAATTTTTTTGAAAGCGTTCACTGTTTAAAAGAACATTATCTTCTGGATTTATGACATAACCTGTTTCGATAAGTACACTTAACGCACGACTATTTCTTACGACAGCAAAACTTCTTTGATAAATTCCGTCGTTGTTAACTTTTAATCTATCTACCATATTGTTTAAGATACTTTCTGCAAGAGGTTTTGCTTCGTCATAGTAATAGTAAATACTTGAACCTCGTGATGTTAGAGGGTCTTTCCCGTCCGGTAGAGAATTTGCGTGAATACTTATGAAGATATCTGCTTTTTTGTGATGAGAAAATCTTACTCTATCATTTAATGACACAAATTCGTCTGTAAATCTTGTCATGTGAACATCAGCACCTTTTTTTGATAATTCATCAAAAAGATAAAGTGCTATCTTTAAATTGATATCTTTTTCGTCATTTCCAAGACAACTTACTGCGCCACGTTCTGCACCGCCGTGTCCTGCATCAATTACGATTGTTATGTCTTTTAGTGGTTTAAATCGGTATAATTTTAGTTTTTTCTTTACTTCTAAAATTAAATAATTATTTCTGTAGTACGCATCGTAACCCATTAAATCGTATTTGACGTTTAATGGTAGAACTGTTTCTTTGCCGTCTGTGTTGAAAAGGTGTAGAATTAATGGTTTTCCTTCTTCGACATAGTATGGAATTCTTTTATCAATGCTGAATTTATAGAAATAAGAATTTTTACTTTGGTCAAAATATTGTGCAGCAAGTGTTGCAGGTGTAATCTCTTCTCCTGCGGGTTTTGGATAGACAGAATTTTTGTTTACCCAAGCAAAATTATCATCTGTTAATTTTACTCTGTACAAATTATACATTTCACCATCAACTCTAAGTATGACACCTTTTTCAAGATGAACAAGTCTGTTTATGCCACTTTCTACAGGTGTTTTTCTTAAAGCTGTTCCGTCATTTTTTACGTAGAAATATTTTATTTCTTTGTATGGTTTAAAATTTGCTAAAGAATTTGTGTTTCCATAAGACACACCTAATACAGCTTTTCTATTAATTGTATAAGTTTTTTCACCAAGAGAAGTTCTTAGTGTAAAAATATTTCTGCCAATTTCTAATGGAACTTTTTGAGCAAAAGCGCCTGATTTATGAACATCTACTTTAAAATTGTTTATGTATAAATCATCGTCTGGGTCAGTGTTTCCCACAAAAAATGTTGAACTTGCATTTGTGTTCATTGTTTTGGAAGTTGGGTAAATAATATTTAGGGCATAAACTTTTAGTCCTATGAATAAAACAAGTAATCCAATTAAAATTCTGTTGCAAACATTTTTCATACTATGATAATATACTATTGAAGAGAAATTTACATCAAACTATGAGATGAATTATGGACTATAAATTAGAATTAGAAAAATTAAACGCAAACATGATTGAAGATAATGGACTTGTAGAAGTCTACTTCGACGAAAAAACAGATTTTATTAAACATATTGTTGATTTGCACAATATTGATATTGAGTTCAATGAAGATAAAAAAAGTTTTATTTTAAACGAACAAGAACCTCAAAGAATTGAAAAATTTATTGATAAGGTTTCACTAAGACCTACAATAATTTTTGATATGGACGGGGTAATAATGAATACAAATGGTTCTTTCCCTGTTGCAACTTGTCAAACTTATAGACATTTTACAGGTGAAGAACTTACTTTTGACGAAATTAATGAAATCAAATACAGAGGTGGTTTCAATAGCGATTGGGACATTTTGATGTATTTATTTGATGAAAATGATTTTGATGTCAAATTTGAAGATATGGCAAAATACTATATGGATATTTATTTTGATGGCAAAGGTGGTTTGATTGACGATGAAACTTTGATTTTAACAGAAGATTGCTTAAAAGAATTGGTTAAAAATTATAATTTGGCAATTTTCACAGGCAGAGACAAAGCTTCTGCAACATATACTGTTAATAAATGGAATATCAAAAAATATTTTTACCCAATTATAACTTTTGAAAATGTTGGTTGGAATCACCAAAAACCAGATACAAAAGGCGTTTCAATAATTAAAGAAAAAGTTATTGCTGATGAAATTTATTATCTAGGTGATACTGTTGACGATATGATTTGTGCTAGAAATTCAAAAGTTAACGGTATTGGAGTTCTTCCTCCACGAGATAAGAGCGATAAATTAAGATCAAGATTGTTAGAAGAAGGCGCTGTTGCAGTTCTTGAAATCACTACTGATTTACCTAAATTTCTTTCTGAACGTAAAAATTTAATTACAAAGATGTAAAAATTATATCAAGGAATGCTTTTTCAAAGAATTTTTATAATATAATTAACATATTGGAAGAAGGAAAGGAAACAATAGTGAAAAACTCAAAATTAACTACTGCAATATTTTCAGCGCTAATTTTAGGAGCATTATTTGGTTGGTTATGTCCTTCTTTAGCAGTTAAAACTGCACCTTTAGCAAAAATCTTTTTAAATATGATTAAAATGATTATTGCGCCATTGTTATTTTCAACATTAGTTGTTGGTATTGCAGGACACGGCGATATTAAATCACTTGGTAAAATCGGATTAAAAACATTAATTTATTTTGAAATTGTAACAACATTTGCATTGATTATTGGACTTGCGATGGGTAACATTGTAAAACCAGGGGAAGGTGTTATAAATACTGCTGTTAGCGCACATGATATGCAAGCAGCACAACATTTAGCTACAATCAATCCGAACAATTCCTTTGCAGATATGATAATTGGAATGTTCCCGACTTCTGTAGTAAAAGCTATGGCAGATGGTAACTTGTTACAAATAGTTATTTTCTCATTGTTCTTTGCGGTTGCAATTTGTGCAGTTGGAAAATCTGCAAAACCTGTTTTAGACGTACTTAACGCTACTGCAAAAGTTATGTTTAAATTTACCGAATACGTTATGTATTTTGCGCCATTTGGTATTTTTGGTGCTGTAGCTTCAGCTATCGGTATCAATGGTATTGGCGTTTTGAAAAGTTACGGAAAAGTAATTTTCTGTTTATACAGTGCGTTAGCAATATTCGTATTTTTGGTATTAAATGTTGTTTGTCATATTGTTAGAGTTCCGTTCTGGAAACTTATGTCAGCAATTAAAGACCAGATATTACTGGCGTTTACAACAACAAGTTCAGAGGCAGCGTTGCCAAAATCTATGGAAATTTTGGAAAAATTTGGTGTTCCAAGAAACATTGTAAGTTTCGTTATGCCTACTGGTTATACGTTTAACTTAGATGGAAGTACATTGGGTGTTTCTGTTGCGGTATTATTCTCAACACAACTTGTTGGTATTCATTTGAATATTGAACAACAACTTGCTATTATGTTAGCGTTGATGTTTGCAAGTAAAGGTATTGCAGGTGTTCCAAGAGTTTCATTAATCGTTCTTGCTGGTACGCTTACAACCTTTAATTATCCAATCATTGGTGTTGCAATATTGTTAGGTATCGACCATATCCTAGATATGGGTAGAACAACAATTAACTTGATTGGTAACTGTGTTGCAACTGTTGTTGTTGCTCGTTGGGAAGGTCAATTTGACGATACAAAAATGCAACATTATATTTCTAGAGAATCACGTAGAAAAGCTTTGTTAGCGAGATTTAGAGCTAATAACAAAGCTATGGCAAAAGTTTAGTTTTAGTATACTAATTTAGAGGAAAAATATATGTCAGAAGATAATAAAAAAAGCGAGTACAAAGATACTTTGAATTTGCCTCAAACAACTTTGCAAATGAGAGCAAATGCTACAAAGAGAGAACCTGAAATCCAAGAATTTTGGGCAGAAAACAATATTTATGAAAAAATGACTTCACAACGTGATAAAGCAAATAGCTTTATTTTACACGATGGACCTCCATATTTGAGTTCTGAAAAAATTCACGTTGGTACAGCTTTAAACAAAATTTTAAAAGATATTTTAATCAAATATAAATCTCAAAAAGGTTTCTATGCACCTTATGTTCCTGGTTATGACGGACACGGTTTACCTATTGAAAACAAGGTAGTTAAAAACATTGAAGGCGGTCGTAACGCAGTTACTCCTGCTGAATTGAGAGCTAAATGTCGTGAATACGCTCATAACAGTTTAAAAGGTCAAGAATCAGAGTTCAAAAGATTAGGTGTTTTAGGTAATTGGGAACACCCATACCTTACAATTGACGGCAAATACGAGGCTGAACAAGTTAGAGTATTTGGCGAAATGTACAAAAAAGGTTATATTGAAAAAGGTTTGAAACCTGTTTACTGGTGTGCATCTTGTGAAACTGCATTAGCAGAAGCAGAAGTTGAATATGCTGATCATACTTCAACTTCAATCTACGTAAGATTTAAGTTTGACGAAGAAAGTTCAAATACTTTGAAATCAAAATTTGATTTCTTAAATACAGACAAAGATATGTACGCTGTAATTTGGACAACAACTCCTTGGACAATTCCTTCAAACTTGGCAATCAGTGTACACCCTAGATTTGAATACACATTCTTTGAATACAAAAATGATATTTACTACGCAGCAACAGAATTGTTATCAAGTTTCTTAAAAGATGTTGATTGGAATGAGGCTGATATCAAAGTTTTAGGTACTTGCAAAGGTCAAGACTTAGAAAACTTAACACCAGTTCACCCATTATATGACAGAAAATCACCAATTCTTTGTGGTGAACACGTTACATTAGATGCTGGTACTGGTTCTGTTCATACTGCTCCTGGTCATGGTTTAGAAGACTACGAAGTTTGTTGCAAATACAAAATCGGTGTTTATTCACCACTTGATTCAAAAGGTGTTTGGACAGAAGAGGCAGGCGATTTAGCTGGTATTCCTTATTACAAAGGAAATTCAATCGTTATTGATAAATTAAAAGATTGTGGTGCATTGCTTGCATCTGCTGATATTCAACACAGTTATCCACATTGTTGGAGATGTAAAAAACCTGTTATCTACAGAGCAACTCCTCAATGGTTCGTAAAAGTTGATAAATTCAGAGATAAAGCTTTAGAAGAAATTAAAAAAGTTAAATTTATTCCAGCTTCAGGTGAAGCAAGAATTTCAAATATGGTTGAAGGTCGTACAGACTGGTGTATCTCAAGACAAAGAGCTTGGGGTGTACCAATTCCTGTATTTTATTGTGAAGATTGTGGCGAAGTTATCGTTACTGACGAAACGATAGAACACATAGCAAAAATGTTTGAAAAAGAATCTTCTGATGCTTGGGTTAAATATTCTGAAAAAGAATTAATGCCAGAAGGTTTTGTTTGCCCTAAATGTGGTAAAACACACTTCCGCAAAGAAAAAGATATCATGGACGTTTGGTTTGATTCAGGTGTGTCTTGGAAAGCTGTTGTTGAAGCAAGAGCTGATGAATTAAATCACACTCCTGTTGATATGTATTTAGAAGGTTCTGACCAACATAGAGGCTGGTTCCAATCTTCATTACTAACATCTGTTGCTACTCAAGGTAAAGCACCTTACAAACAAGTGCTAACTCACGGTTTTGTATTTGGTGAAGACGGTAGAAAAATGTCTAAATCTTTGGGTAACTACATTAGACCAGATGATATTATTAAAAACTATGGTGCTGATATCTTGAGACTTTGGGCAGCATCAGTTGATTACAGAAATGATATTAAAATCGGTGATAACATTGTTAAACAACTTTCTGAAATATTCAGAAAAACAAGAAATACTGCAAGATTTTTACTAGGCAACTTGTTTGACTTTGACCCTGCAAAAGATTATGTTCCTTACAATGAATTAAAGAGTATTGATAAATTTGCATTATCAAAATTAAATAAATTAGTTGTAGAAGTAACAGAAGCCTTTGAAAGTTATGAATTCTATAAATACTTCCAATGCTTACAAAACTTTGCAGCAGTTGATTTATCATCATTCTATCTTGATATTGTAAAAGATAGACTTTACACATCAGGTAAAAAATCTTTATCAAGACGTGCTTGTCAAACTGTATTGTACGAAACAATGCATGCATTAGTAAGAGTTTTAACTCCTGTAATGCCTCACCAAGCAGAAGATATTTGGCAAAATATCCCTGAATGCCAACGTCAAGGTTTAACTTCAATTCTTTTATCTGATTGGGTTAAAGAAAATGATGAATGGAATAATGAACAATTAGAAGAAGATTTTGCAAAAATCTTGAAATCAAGAGAAATTGTAACAAAAGCTATTGAACCATTAAGAGCTGATAAAAAAGTTGGAAGTTCATTAGAAGTTGCAGTTTATATTAAATCTCCTGATGCAGAATTGTTGAAAGCTAATGAAGATGAACTTTGCAATATCTATATCACATCTCAAGCACACGTTACAGACGAAAAACCAGCTGATGTATTGAATGAATATACAGAAAATGATACAACAGTTTGGGTTGTAAAAGCACAAGGCGAAAAATGTGCAAGATGTTGGAAATACGCTGAATTAAACGAAAATGGTATTTGCAAACATTGTCATGATGCAATTAATGAGTAATTAATTATATTTAAACCAAAGAGGCGAAGCCTTTAGGCTTCGCCTCTTTGATTTAATATTAAAAATATAATAATTTTTAGTCTTTCTTGTTGTTAAACATAAAATTATATTCATCTGATTTAGGATCAGCTAATTTTTCTAATGTTTTTATAACATTGTTTAAAAAATTTCCATTGTTTTTTATTGGAATATTACGTTCTGGTTTTTGTTCATTTACAATAGAATAACTATATCTAGTAAATGCAGGATCTTTTTTATCTTGATATTTTGTTTCTCTAATTTCTACAACATCATTTGGTGCTACATTTGCAAGATTATATTTTGCATTATAATATTTTGCTTGAGTTTTTACATCTCTATTTAGAATTTGATGTTGTTTAAAATTATCATCTTTTAATTGTGCTTTAAAACTAGGTTGTGCAAAATTTGCTGTTTCTTTCATTTTTTTTCCCTTTCCTATTTATTTTTATTCTTACATATTTATTGGATTAAATGGACTTAGAGGGTTCATTGGATTTCTCCAATCGTCCCAATCATCATTTCTTGTACTAGAACTATCATCTGATGATGAGCTTGAAGATGAACTTGGTGATGGATGGTAAGGTCCAGCCGTTATTCTCGATTCACCAATTTTTTCACCATTTGCTTTGTATGTCGCAATATGTGATCCATCATGGTTTTTTATTTCATACATTTTACCTTTTTCTCTAGAAACTTGTGTGCAATATTCCTTGTAAGAACGAGGCATTTTCATTTCAGGTTTTTCAAATTCTGTAATAGCTTTTAGCATGTGTTTTTGTTCTTGTTCAGGATTTTTTGTTGATTTTGAAAATAAATAAACTTCACTCATGCTTTTTACGTTTAATCTTGTTGGTGCAAAATCCTTTAATACACCTACGCTAATTTCATCATTTTTTAGATGTTTTTTAATTTCTTTTAAATCCTCTTTATCATAACGATTAAAACCGTTTTCGTCTTTTATGTTTTTTACTTCATTCATTTCTTTTGAATTTTTTGAAGAAAAAATACTTGGAAACCAATTAAATTGCATTTTTTGCATTGATGGAGTTTGAACATCTAATGCTTTCATTGAGTCTTTCATTGGTTGAGGTTTTATGATATTTGTATTGTTTTGTATTTGTTGAGGTCTAGCTGTAAAACTAGGGGTAATAGGTTGTATTCGCATAAATTTTCCTTTTCTTCTATACAATAGTTATAATGTCTCTAAAAAAATAAATTGCTATCATGTTACAAATTTTTTACATAACAAAGAGGTGGCGAAGCCTTTTGGCTTCGCCACTCCTGAAATATAAAGTTTTAATTCAAATTATCTTAAGCTTTCTATTGCAGATTTAATATCATCACTTCCGTAAATATAGCTACCTGCAACAAGTGAATTTGCACCTAAACCTTTGCAAACTTTTGCAGTTTGTTCGTTAATACCGCCGTCTACTTGTACAATCACTCTTTCTGAAGCTTTTGCTCTGATATAAGGAATTTTTTGTGCGCAATAGCCCATAAATTCTTGTCCGCCAAAACCAGGTTCAACTGTCATTACAAGTACCATATCGATTTTGTCTAAGTATGGAATTAATACGTCTTGGTTTGTTTTTGGTTTGATAGAAATACCAACTTTGCAACCGAAAGAGCGAATTAATTCAATAACTTCGTCTGTTTTATCTTGTGTTGCTTCGTAGTGGAATGTAATAATATGAGCGCCTGCTTTTGCAAATGGTTCAATATATTTTTCTGGGTTTTCAATCATTAAATGCACGTCAAGAGGAATTCTTGCAACTTTACCTAATGATTTAACCACAGGAACGCCGATAGAAATGTTTGGAACAAAATGTCCGTCCATAACGTCAACGTGAATCCAATCTGCGCCACCGTCTTCGATTGCTCTAACATCACGTCCTAATTCTGTGAAATCTGCTGATAATATTGAAGGTGAAATTATTACATTACTCATTTATAACTCCTAACTTTTTACATGCTTCATAAGCACATTTTTGTTCTGCTTCTTTTTTTGTTTTTCCTATTTCGCAAGCCAAAACTCTGTTTTGATAAATAACTTCTATCTCAAAACTTGGGTCATGTTGAGGTCCAAATTCTCTTACCAAATGGTATTGTGGAAGTTCTCTAGTTTTGCCTTGAGTGTATTCTTGTAAAATTTCTTTTGCATTATATTTTGCAAAATTACTTTTTACGTCTGCAATTTTAGGTTCAAAAATCTTGCCTAAAAATTCAACAATCTCTTTCTTTTTACCAGTCAAAAAGTATGCGCCAATAAGTGCTTCAACGGCACAAGCATTAATTGATGCTCTTGTGCGTTCGCCTGATTTTTCGGCATTTTTGCCTAGTATTAAAAATTTAGATAATCCCAATTCCTTTGCTATAACTGATAAAGTCGCATCAGAAACTATTATTGAGCGAATTTTTGTTAATTCACCTTCGTTAGAATTTGGGAATTTTTTCATCAAAATTTCAGATACAGCCAATTTCAAAACTGCATCTCCAAAAAATTCTAATCTTTCATAGTTTAATAGTGAATTTAGAGAGTTTTCTTTTGTATATGAAGAATGCGTAACTGCTTTTTTAAATAATTCTTCATCAGTGATTTCAATACCAAAAACTTTTTCTAAATCTTTAATATTCACTAAAACAATCCTTTAACAAAGTTGCAAATATTTGTTATCAAATCATTTGATTGAACAAAATATGCGCAGTAGTAATAAAGAATAGGAATAGTTAAAATATAACTATCAGAACGGTCTAAAAAACCGCCGTGTCCTGGAAGTATGTCGCCAGAATCTTTAACGCCTGCATCACGTTTAATCAATGATTCGCACAAATCGCCAATTTGAGCAAATGCTGTAACTAAAATACTCATAATTATTGCATGATAGAAAGGTAATTTAATAATATATGCAATAACCAAACCTAAAAGGATAGCACAAATTGCACCACCAACAGAGCCTTCAATAGTTTTGTTTGGGCTAATTACTGGTGCAAGTTTGTGTTTTCCAAAGTTTTTACCGATAACATAGCACCCAACGTCAGTCATAACTACGCAAAGTAGTAAAAAGATTACGTAACCAAGACCTGCGTTAAAGATGTCGGTCTTTAAAATCATTTGTAATGATGTACTGTTTTGAGAACCCAAATCTCTCAAGAACAAAAGATATAGTGGGCACCAACCACAGTAGATAAATCCTAAAACAGTCGTTGCAACGTTAGCGATGTAAGGTTGACGACCTTTGAACAATACCCACATAAATGCAATTGTTAAGCCTGCTGTTAAAGCGACAGGCATTAATCTTGAGCAATTAAAATATGCGATAATTGCAAATATTGTGTTTACAACAAGTATTACCTTCAAACTTGGATAAAATCCTTTGTGTTGAAGTATTTTTACATATTCAATTGAACCTATAATTACGACTACTGTTATTAACATTAGTAGTGGTAAACCGCCTGCTATTAATAAAAATAGTGCAGTAAAACCGATAATAAGTCCAGTTATAATTCTTTGTATTGCTGATTTTTTAGGAGTTGTGTTTTCCATTATACAGTTAAAACCTCTTTTTCTTTTTCACTTACCATAGATTCAATTTTACCTGTATATTTATCAGTTAATTTTTGAATTTTGTCTTGATTATCTTTAACTACGTCTTCTGGTAAGTTTTCAGATTTTTCAAGTTTTTTTAAAGCGTCTGACATATCACGACGAACGTTTCTGATAGCAACTTTTGATTCTTCGCCGAATTTTTTAACGTCTTTAGCTGTTTCTTTTCTTCTTTCTTCAGTTAAAGGTGGGAACATCATACGGATAACAACACCGTCGTTGTTTGGCATAACGCCTAATTCTGCTTTTGTTAAAGCTTTTTCAACTTCTTTAAGAATTGATTTGTCGAATGGAGCGATAACTAAAGTTGTACCGTCTTGAACTGTTACTTGAGCCATTTGACGTAATGGAGTTGGAGCTCCGTAGTAGTCAACGTGTACTCTGTCTAAAATGTTTGGATTAGCTCTACCTGTTCTAACTGTTTTGAATTCACGGTTAAGTTGTTCGATAGCTTTTTCCATTTTTTCTTCGCCGTTTACGAATAATTCATCTAATGACATATTTACCTCTTTCTTAAATAATAACTTTCTTTTTGAATTTGAGCTTTTATATTAAGCGCCTACATAAGTTCCAACTTTTTCACCGTAAACGATTTTCTTAATGCTACCTTGAGCTTTGAAATCGAATACGATAATTGGAATATTGTTTTCTTTACATAATGAACAAGCCGAAGTGTCCATTACTTTTAAACCGTTTTTAATGATTTCATCATAATTGATGTTGTCTAATTTTTTAGCATCTGGGTTAACATTTGGGTCATCTGTATAAACACCGTCTACGCCATTTTTAGCCATTAACATAGCTTGAGCGCCAATTTCAGAAGCTCTCAATGCTGATGCTGTATCAGTTGTGAAGAATGGGTTGCCAGTACCTGCTGCAAAAATTACAACACGATTTTTTTCTAAATGTCTTTGAGCTTTAAATCTTCTGTATGGTTCAGCGATTTGGTTCATATCGATTGCTGTTTGAACTCTGCATTCAACATTGATTTGAGTTAACGCAGATTGAAGAGCAAGGGCGTTCATTACAGTTGCAAGCATACCCATATAATCGCCTGAAGCTCTGTCCATACCTAATTTTGTGCTGTTTTTCATTCCTCTGAAAATATTTCCGCCACCAACTACAACGGCAACTTCAACACCTTCTTCATGAATTTTTTTAATTTCTTGAGCAATCATTTGAACAGGTTCATAATCAATACCGAAGTCCTGTTTACCCATTAATGCTTCGCCACTTATCTTTAATAAAATTCTTTTATATTTTAATTCCATATAATAAACCCCTTTTATTTAATAATAGCTTAAATAAGGTATATTGTAAGTAGTATGTAACAAAATATTTAGTGAGTGGTGAGTAGTGAATAGATTTTGTTGGGCAAGTATGTCTAACCTACTTCACACCGGCTCACGCCTACTCTTCCATAGCCATTTCTAGCATACGGTAAGTCATAAATGCGCCAAGTGCTACGGCTTTTGGGTCTAAATCTGTGTTATTTGCTACCTCTAAAATTGCTGAATTAACTTCTGGGTTTTCTTCTTTTAAATGTTGCACCATTTGTTTTCTCCAAGCATTTATATCTTGAAATACTTCGGCATAAGTCAATGTTGAATGTTCTTCTGTTATTAATGGTAACATTGTTTCTCCCTCTCTTTTTCTTCAATTATAATTGTTTTTAAAATTTTTGGCTATACTCTTTACATCTTTTTAGATTTTTAATATCATTAATTTATAGAGGAATTTTTAATGTCTGACGAAATTAATGAAAAAGTAATAGATTTGTTTCAAAAACACAGTCATTCAAAGAACGATAAACACGATGATGTTATCAAGTTTTTTGAAGGTTTTCATTATGTAAAAATTTCTAGAGACAAAAATGGTAAAAAATTCAAATATGATTACTTAAAACAATATGCAGAAGATTGTCATTATATTGTTAGAGTAATGAGAAAGGTTGACGACGAAGTTATTTTATACAACTATGACGTACCAAATACAGATTTATACAAGTTTTTAGAAAAATTTGAAAATAATACTCTTAATGGAATGATTATAGAAATAGATAAATACTTCCCAGAAGATTTAGCATAGTAATGGACTTTATAGAAAAATACCACGAGAGCCTATATCATTGTAATAAGCCATATCAATACATTGGTGGCGAGTTTTTGTCATTCAATAAAAGTTTTGATGATGCAAAATTAAGATTTGCATTTGCTTTTCCTGACAAATATGAAATTGGTATTAGTAATCTTGGTCAAAGAATTTTGTACTCTATAGTAAATGAACACGAAAATTATATGGCAGATAGAGTTTATGCTCCAGAAAAAGATTTTCAGCCAAAACCTTTGTATGGTTTAGAAAGTAAAAGACCTATAAAAGATTTTGACGTAGTTGGTTTTTCTATTCAGTACGAATTAGCTTATACAACTGTTCTAAAAATGTTGGAAATGTCTCAAATTCCATACAAAAATTCTGATAGAACAGATGAAGATCCAATTATTTTAGCAGGTGGACCTTGTACGTTTAATCCTTTACCAATGAGCGAATTTATCGACTGTTTCTTGGTTGGAGACGGAGAAGAATTAATCATTGAAGTTTGTGAAGTTTTGGAAAAATACAAAAATTCTCCTCGTGATGAAAAAATAAAAAAACTTTGTGAGCTAGAAGGTGTTTGGTCTGCAAAATATCCTAAAAAAGTTACAAAAAGACTAGTTCAACTAAATTATGACAATGCACTTAAAAAATATCCTGTGCCTTATTCAACATCAGTACACGATAGAGCAATCATAGAAATTCGTCGTGGCTGTACAAGAATGTGTCGTTTCTGCCAACCTGGGCACGTAACTTTGCCTGTTCGTGAAAGAAAAGCAGAAGATGTTATAAAAATTACAAAAGAACTTGTAAAAAACACTGGATATGATGAGTATTCTTTACTTTCATTATCTTCAAATGATTATACAAACATCAACGAAGTAATCAAAGAATTAAACTGTGAATTTAAAGACAAAAAAGTTTCTGTATCTTTACCAAGTCAAAGAATTGATGGTTTTAACCTTGAACTTGCGCATTTGACGCAAGAGGTTAGAAAAGCTGCAATGACTCTAGCGCCAGAAGCTGGTAGCCAACGACTTCGTGATGTGATTAAGAAAAATATTTCTCGTGAACAAATTATTGATGTTGCACTTGAATTATACAAAAACGGTTGGTCAAAAATTAAGTTCTATTTTATTGCTGGTCTTCCAACTGAAACTCTTGAAGATATGGAAGAAATGGCAAATCTTTTAGGTACAATTCGTTGGAAACAAAAAGTTATGAAAAAAGAATTGGGTCTAAAACATTCTCTTGATATAACTTGTACATTATCAGTTTTTGTTCCAAAACCTCATACTCCGTTCCAATGGGTACCTCAAATGCGTATTGACGAAATTATGGAACATATTCATTACTTAAAAGATAAATTAAAAACAATCAAAGGTGTGAAAATAAATTATCACGAACCATTTATTTCTCAAGTTGAAGCAGTTTTGACAAGGGGTGATGCAAGCCTTTGTAAATATATTGAAGCTCTTTATAAAAATGGTTGTTATTTAGATGCGTGGGGTGAATATTTTGACCAAGATGTTTGGAAAAACACAGCAAAAGATTTAGGTTTTGACCTTGAAGATTTAGCAAATCACCAATATTCTTTAGAGGAAGAATTACCATGGGACTTTATTGATACAGGTCTTGATAAAGAATGGTTAATGGACGATTATCACAAAGCTTTTAACAAGGAAGGTTTTACTCCAACTTGTGAACAACATTGTGTAAATTGTGGTGTTTGCAGAAATTTAAAAGTTAAAAAAGTTTATGATAAAAAATATACTCCAAAAGAAGTTTCATCAGAACACAGAGAAATCAATAAAGACGTAGTTTATAGATATCGTATTAAAGTTACTAAATCAGGTAATTTAAGATATTTTTCACATCTAGATTTTCAAAATTTCTTTATCAAATCAATGTGTCGTACAAATTTTGACATGGCATTCACTCAAGGTTTTAACCCTACAATGAAGGTTTCTATGGGGGTTGCGCTACCATTGTTTGTGGAAAGTGATTGCGAACTTGTTGATTTTGAATGTTATAACGATTTAACGGAAGATGAAATTAAACAAGAATTAAAACGAGTTTTACCTGAACATTGCGAAGTGAAAGAGGCAAAACGTATTGATAAACACGCAAATTCTATTGATACAACAGTTGCATGGGCAGAGTATGAAATAAAATTGTTTAATAACTCTGTTTGCGATTTTGAAACTTTCATGTATAATTGTGATAGAGTTTTATCTTCTCCAGAAATTTTAATTGAGAAGAAAAACAAAAAAGGTTTACTGAAAACATTAAATATAAAATCATCTATAAAATCATATAGATTTGAGGGTGAAAAACTGTTTATTATTTTAAAAACAGGTCAACAGTCAGAGATACCCGCTGTTAGAGCAGATGTTCTTATGAACCTTATTGACTCAAATACTATATTTGACATTAAAAGAACAAAATTTTTAGATGAAAATTTAAAAGAAGTTTAACTATAAAAAGGAAAGGTTTTTATGAAAAAACAAGGAAATTCTCACGAAGAAGGAAAAAAGATTGTAATTGCAGAAAGAGATAATATTGCTGCATTAATGGAAGATGGAAAAGTTAGTGAATTTTTTATTAACAGAGGCGAAGTTTTATTAGGCGATGTTTATTTAGCAACAGTAGAAAACATTTTACCAAGTATAGATGCTGCATTTGTAAATGTTGGCTATGACAAAATGGGCTTTTTACATGCGCAAGACGTAATGGGTAAAGGAGCTTTGCAAGATAAATTATCACCAAAACAAAAATTAGTAGTTCAAGTTACAAAAGAACCAACAGGACATAAAGGTCCTCGTGTAACAACAGAAATTAGTATTCCTGGTAGATTTTTGGTATTAATTCCATCAGAAGCAGGAATTAATGTAAGTAAAAAAATTGAATCAGCAAAAGAAAGAGCAAGATTAAAGTCAATCGTAAGTCTTTTAAAACCTGTTGGATTGGGCGTAATTATCAGAACTGAAGCTGAAAATCAAACAGAAGCTGATATTCAAGAAGATTTAGAAATCTTATTAGAAAAATGGAACAATATTATTACAGCGTCTGAATCTCTTGAAGCTCCAAATCTTTTATCTCGTGACCAAGATTTGTTATACAGAGTTATTCGTGAAGCATGCACAGAAGATGTAAAAGAAATTCTTGTAGATACAGCGTTTGCTTTAAATAGAGTTCAAACATTATTGCAAAATTGGCACATGAATAAAGAAATTAAAGTTGAATTGTATAAGGGAACAGAACCTTTATTGATTGCAACTAATATTCATAAGGAAATTAAGGCCGCTTTACAAATAAAAGTTAATATGCCGTCAGGTGGATATTTATTTATTCAACAAACAGAAGCCTTAACTGTAATTGACGTAAACTCTGGTAAATTTGTAAGTGCAGGCACACAAGATGAAACTATTTTGAAAACAAATATTGAAGCAGTACATGAAATTGCTCGTCAATTAAGATTAAGAAATATTGGCGGTATGGTAATTGTTGACTTTATCGATATGCTTTCAAGAGCTGATAAATTGGCTGTTATGGAAGAACTTGAACTTGCTTTTGAAAAAGATAAGGCAAAACCACAAGTTGGTCAGTTGTCAGATTTAGGACTTGTAGAATTGACAAGACATAGACAAGGTCAAAGTTTGATAGAAATTTTTGCTAAAAAATGTCCACATTGCCAAGGCGCAGGATATATTATGGAAGATTTCAAATTCTCATCTCCAACAGCAGAGGGCGAATATAGAGCAAAAGCTGCGAAGATGAAACTTCCTGTAAGCAACTTTAAGAAAAATAATAACAACAATAATCATAAAAACCAAAACGAAAAACCTCAAAGAGAACAAAGAGAACAAGTAGAAGTTTTGGAAAACAATGAAAATCCATCAGTAGTTGCTCAAGAAGAAACAACTCAAATTAAAAAAGAAAAGAAACAACAAAAAAATAAAAAATACAATAATAAAAAACAACAACAGCAAGTAAAAGAATTTGTAGAAAATTCACCGATTGAAACAGCAGAAGTTGTGATGTCACCTGTTGAAGAAATTTCACCTGTGATAGAAGAACAACCAAAAGCTGAAACACCTGTTGAAGTTGAAGAAAAAGCAGTTGAAGAAGCTCCAAAAAGAGGCAGACGTCCAAATAGAGGTGCAAGCAAAGCTGGTAAAACAACTAAAAAGAAAACAACTTCAAGAAAAAAAGCGACAACAGAAGAATAAGAAATGATAAAAAGAATTAAAAACTTTATAATTTTATTAGCAGTTGTAGTGCCACTATTTTGTGGCATTACAGCTTTTGCAGTAGTAACAGAAGATGAAATTGAAGTGGTTGCAAAAACTCCGACTGTTCAAGATAATGTTCCTGTTGCAGAAGTTCCGACTGCAAATTTACAACAGTCTGAAGATGTTACTATAAAAGATATTGATGAAATTTCAGATGAAAACTTTAAAAAACCTAATTCAAATATTTTGCTAAAATTTTTAATAGCGATTGGGTGGGTTATTATTTCATCTATCATAATTTATTTTTCTTTGATTTCTTATAAAAAATTATCTAAAAAACCTGAATATGGAATAGATGTTGAGGAAAACACTCTTGATACTCCAAAAAATTTCAAAGAAGCAATAAATTTATTCATTAAAAAAACAAGGGATTAAATTAGCGAATATTTTGTTTTTAAATTTTTAATTTTTTCATAAGAAAATTCAATTTTTTCTTGTAAGTTTTTGTCTTTTAGGGCTTTTTTGTAAATGTTTTCTATCATTTGTATAACTTCATCAGAAGCGTCACGATAAATAAACATGTTTAGTCCTGCGTTAATACCTAGCTCGCAGGCTTTTTCAAATCCATAATTACTACTAATTGCCTTCATATACATATCGTCTGAAATTATTACACCATCGTAGTTAAGATTATTTCTCAAATAATTGATACAATTTTTGTTCAAACTTGTAGGCAAATCTTTTCCGAACGCATCTGTTTGAATATGCGCAACCATAATCATTTCAATATTATTTTTGATTAAGTCCTTGAAAGGTTTAATATGTATTTTTTCTAATTCTTCAAGAGATTGGTTCAGAGTTGGAAGCTCTAAATGACTGTCTTTTGACGTATCTCCGTGCCCTGGGAAATGTTTTATACATGGAATAATACCGTTTTCTCTGTATGTTTTTATAACGATGTTTGCACCTTTAATAACATCATCTGGATTGTTTGAAAAAGCTCTTTCGTTAATAATCGGATTATTTGGGTTTGAATTTACATCAACGCAAGGCGCAAAGTTTAGATTTATTCCGTAGGCTTTTAATTCTTTTGAAATTTCTGTTGTTTGATTTTTTAAAAAATCTAAACCTTTTTCATAAGCAAATTGTGCGCTTAAATATTTTTTACCGTTGTGAATATTTTCAGTTCTTTCAACCCTACCGCCTTCTTGGTCAATAGAGAAACAAGGTTTTATTTTAGCCTTTGTATCTAAATCCTTGATTAAAAAATTAAATCCTTCGGTTGATTTTATATCACGAGTGAAAAATATTACTCCGCCTAAACCCTCTGAAAGCGCTAGGGGAGTGTTTTTAGGGTCAACACCTAATATAAACATTTGGTATAGTTTACTTTTTAAGTCCATGATAATATCATACATTTGTATGAGACATAATTGCAAGTTTTTATTGTAATATGTAAATACTAAATAGGGAGTAGGTAGGTAATGAAAAAAACATTATTGATTGTAATATTAGGTTTATTTACGCTGATGGCATTCAGTATAGATGCTTATGCAGCTAAAAAAACTACTAAAAAAAGTAAAGTTCCGCAAGAACAAATTCAGTCTATGTCTGATACTATTGATTATTTAACAAGAAAAGTATATGGAAATACTCTACTTTCACCGGAAGATAATAAAAATTTAATCAATGTAAAGATAAAATTAGACAATCAAATGTTGGTAGAACCTGATGTAGTGCTTGCTCCTTTGTATTATAAATTAGGTTGTTTGTTAAAACTTCGTGAAATGCAATCAGAATCAATAGAATGTTTCCAAACAATATTGGAAAACTTCTCTGATACGGCATTAGCACCGAAAGCAAGAGCAAATTTAAAAGCTATGGGCGTTGAAGTTGCAGAGGTTGAAGATACAACAAGCGACGATGAAGAAGATTATTAATATTAAATATTAACGAGAGAGAAAAACAAAAAGGTTGAGTAATTGCTCAACCTTTTTGTTGTTTTGTTATATTTTTAAAGTTCATGACGACCTTCAATAGCTTTTGCTAGTGTGACTTCGTCAGCATATTCTAAATCAGTTCCGACAGGAAGCCCAAAAGCAATTCGTGAAATTTTTATATTGAAAGGTTTTATTAATTTTGAAAGATATAAACTTGTAGCTTCGCCCTCAACAGAAGGTGAAAGAGCTAGAATAACTTCTGTAACTTCGTCATTTGTAAGACGAGTTAAAAGTTCTTTTATTCTAATATCTTCTGCTCCGATTCCATCAATAGGTGAAATTAAACCTTGCAATACATGGTATAAACCTTTGTATTCGTTGGTTTTTTCAATAGCTATTAAATCTTTTGTTTCCGCAACAACGCAGATTGTACTACGTTCACGAGAAGTAGAAGAACATATTTCACAAGGACTTGTTGAAGATAAATTAAAACATATTTCACAAGATTTTGTGTTTTCTTTTGCTTCAATCATTGCATTGGCAAATTTTTCAATTTCAGACATCGGCATTTTAAGCATGTAGAATGCTAATCTTTGAGCCGATTTTGGACCTATTGAAGGTAATTTTTGAAAATATTCAATTAAAGTTGCGATTGATTTTGGATAAATCATTAGAACAACCCAGGGATACTTATTCCGCCTGTAATAGCTTTCATTTTTGCTTCCATTTTAGAAGTTGCTTCTTCTGTTGCTTGTTTGATAGCTGTTGTGATTAAATCTTCTAACATTTCAACAGAATCTTCATCAACAGATTCTGGGTTTTCAGCATTAATAGCTTCTTTTGAAAGTTTAATTGATTTGAATTGAGCTTTACCATCAAGAGTTACTTTTACAGCGCCATTTTGAACTTCTACTGTAATTTCTTCGTTAGCTAATTCATTTTGAGTCTCTTGCAATTTTTTTTGAATTGTTTGAGCTTTTTTCATCATTCCCATTATATCCATTTTAAAAATCTCCTCATTTTGGTTTTTGTTGCTTTTTTATTATACAATAAAGTTATGAATTACAACACTTATTTAGCAGAAAGTTTAAAAAACGGACAGTTAATGAGATGGACGTATATGCCACTTGTTGTGTTTATTGCACCGATGAATTTTTATTCAAAACAGGGTCAAGATTATAAATATAAGAATATGGTAATTAAGGCTCTTGAAACTTGGCAAAGGGCTTCTGCAGGACAGATACAAATAAGATTAGCAGAGGATTTGTTGTCATCAAATATAAATGTAGAATGGCGTAGAGTTGATAGAACGGCGTTGGGACATTGTTTGTTTAATTATGATAATCAAAATAGACTGTTTAGCGCAGAGGTTTCAATAGGCTTGTCTGATGGGGTAATTCATCAAAGATATATGTCAGATGATGAAGTTTATCATACGATTTTGCATGAAATAGGGCATGCCTTGGGATTGGGTCATAGTCCTTATAAATCAGATATTATGTTTACACCACATCAATACGGAATGGTAAATCTTTCTCCGAATGATTGTGCTACAATTCAATGGCTGTATAGACTTCCGCAGGGAGCTACTGTGAGTCAAATTGCTTCTAAATACGGAGTTGGCGGGTCAGATATTGATGAAGTTATTGCGAGAGTCGTTGAAAAAGGCTATAAATCAGAGTTTGAAAAGGTAAAAGATAATATAAAAACTGCTCCGAAAAAAGATTTAATGCAGGAACATTCAAATATAGGCGATTTAAAAAAATATAACTTAACTTTACAAAATATACAGCTATCACCAAGGGTTACAAGCTATTTGACGGGTCGTCAGATTGAGAAAAATGAAAAAGATGACCAAAAATAATTTTGCGTGTATAATGTATTTGTAAAAATAAAAAATAATTACAAATGAATATAATCAAAAACCTTATATATATAATAAAAGAACATATTTTTAACAGAATGGCTTATGGAAATAAGCTAATGACATGTGCTATTTTGTTGGAAGAAGAAAAACGTTCTGATAATTATTAATAAGGTCATAAGGGAATAAAAATGACAATACAAGATTGGTTTGACAAGAGAAAAGAAGCTCAACTTGAAAGACGTAAGATTGAAGGTAGAGTTGAGGAAGATAACAGTCCAAGTTTATGGACAAAGTGTGTTCATTGCGATTCGCAAATCTTAAAAACAGATTTAGAAGCAAATGATATGGTATGTCCTGTATGTGAGTATCATTTCAGAATAAATGCAAGAACAAGAATTAAACAATTATTTGATGAAGGAACATTTGAAGAATTATTTTCAAATATAAAACCGACAGACCCGTTAGAATTTACAGATACAGAATCTTATAAAAACAGATTGGAAGCTGCACAAAAGAAAACAAACTTGAATGATGCGGTAGTAACAGGTGTTGGAGAGATTGAAGGACATAAAATTGCAGTTGCAATAATGGACTTTGATTTTATGGGTGGTTCAATGGGAAGCACTGTTGGAGAGAAGATTGCAAAGATAATGGAAGAAGCGATTGAGAGAAAAGTTCCTGTAATGGTAGTAACATCATCAGGTGGGGCAAGAATGCAAGAGAGCGCTTTGAGCTTGATGCAAATGGCAAAAACTTCTTGTGCGGTTGCAAAACTTGACGATGCAGGCATTTTGTATTTATGCTTGTTGACAGAACCTACTTTTGGTGGTGTAACAGCAAGTTTTGGGACATTGGGCGATATTATTATTGCAGAAAAGAATGCAAGAATTGGTTTTGCGGGCAGACGAGTTATTGAACAAACTATCCGCCAAAAACTTCCATCAGATTTCCAAACTGCGGAATATTTGCTTAAGAATGGACAAGTTGATGTTATATCATCAAGAAAAGATTTGAGAAAGAATATTGCAAACATATTGGCTTTGCATAAGTTATAAAAATAAGAAAGTGTCGGTGCTATGACAGTTTTAAAATTTGAAAAAAATATAAT
>SAMEA104315432__coassemble_351_pt1 | contig 23897 bp, 24 predicted proteins | sample SAMEA104315432__metabat2_low_PE_018 | metagenome-assembled genome bin SAMEA104315432 (sample SAMEA104315432) | gut metagenome | biome: Monkey gut; feature: monkey-associated habitat; material: faeces | place: China | collected 2013
TGCAACACCTGCAGTATTTGATACTACACAAGGTTTTCCACAAGACATTTCTTCTAATACAACAAGCCCAAAAGCCTCATTTTTACTAGGTAAAACAAGACAGTCTAAAGATTTATAATAATCAACAATATTTTCTTGCGGTGGTAAAAATTCAACTTTTTTACCCAAACCTAAAAGGTTTGCCATCACTTTTAAAATTTTATTTTTTGAAATAATTCTAGCTTTAAATTTATTGCACCACATCAAATTAAGAACCAATATACCAGCAAGGAATAGTAATCCGCCCTTATTTATTGAATTATTTGCGACACAACCAAAAGTTATAAAATCATTTTTTTTGATTTCTGGCATATTTTCATAAATCTGCTTACAAGCCAAATGACAGACATATACATTATCAGGATTTAAGCTGTAATTTTTAACGTAATCCTTTTTAATACTTTCCGAAACTGCAATATATTTGTTTTCAGGTCGTAAGTTTTCAAACATTTTATCTTGTTTCTTTATTTTTTTACGACTTGAAAATTTCTTAATTAAATTAATAGGAAAAGGTTCAACCTCACATCTATGTCTAAAAGACTGCGATTGAAGGATAGGATTATGGTTCATATATTCAAGAGAAACAGTCAAAACTACATCAAAATTACCTTTTTCGACTTCATTTTCTATATTTTGAAGAAAACCTTTATAAGAATTTGTATATTCTACTGAGACAATTTTTACACCGTCAACGCCTTCAAAATCATTTGGTAAGCAAAAAACAGTTACTTCAATTTCAGGATTTTTTGCGAACTCTAAAATAAGATTTTTATTTACGACACTTGCGCCACCGCTTTTTGCGCCACCTGCAAAAATCCAATTTATATCATAAGTTATTATCGCAACTTTTTTCATAGATTATTTTAAAAACCCATCTAAAATTTCGTAAATCATTTGATTTTTGCCTTTACAATCAACCCATTCAGATGCACACATTGTATGTAACCAAGACTTGTCTAAATAGTATTGAACAAGAGATTCTTGAACAACATTTCCTTCTTGCTCATTTTCGTTTGCTAAGCGATTTTCTCTAATGTTCCACAAAATATCATCTGGTTTTTGAAATTTACTTCTGTCATATTTTGAATATAGTGGATACCAATTTCCACTACCTGTATCAGCACCTTCAACTTTTATAAAATTAAATTTTCTATATCTTCTAAAATTCAATTTTTTATTTTTTAAATAATCATATTTATAAAAAGCAAATCCTGGCCATAAATACCAAATTCCGCCACGCTCCATTACCGCACCAAAAAGATCAGTATGTTTTAAATAATCTTCAATATTTATTTCTTTAATAGGCAATATATCGTGATCTAAAAATGCAAAGTTATTTTGTCTTTTTTGAACAACATTTTTGTATATTCTATTCAGTGCTCTACCGTGAGAATCGCTAAAACCACTAGCTTTTTCGCCACTTGTTACATTTATGTAAGTAACATTATTTTTAACGCAAACTTCTTTTATAGCTTTTGCTTTTTCTTCGTTGTTTGAATTATCGCAAATTATTTGTGTAAAAGAACCTTTTATAAATTTATTAAACAGTCTGATTTGATAATCCACGATGATAGGATTGTTAAAGGCAACTGTGATTAAGTCAATAAATGTTTCATTGTTATAGTTAGAAGCATAAAACGGTTCTATTTCAATCTTTAAACAAGACAAGCGTTTTGCTTCTGCTCTTTTTGCTCGTCTAATTTTTGTTTCTTCTCGTTTTTGTTTTATTTTTTCTAAGAAATTATTCATAGAACAATATTACAATAAAATAATAATCTTGCATAGGTAGAGTTTTTTTGATACCTTGATTGTATGGAAAAAACATTTTTAGTAATTAATTTATCTTGTTTTGGCGATGTTTTACTTACAAATTCACTTTGTCAAAATTTGAAGATATCATACCCTAATTCAAAAGTTATTTTTTGTGTGGATAAACCTTTTGAAGAAGTTGCAAAATATCAAAAAGACGTTGATGAAGTTATGGTTTTTGATAAAAGAGGTAAAGACAAAGGTCTTATAAACCTTGTTAAATATGCTTTTCGTTCAAAATATAGAAATAAAATTGATGCATCATTTGTAATTTATGGAAACAAAAGAGGTTTATTGTTATCAAAACTTTTAGGTGCAAAACAAATAGTTACAGGAGCAATAAAAAGAACGTGGTTAATAAATACTCCTCAACCAAAATGTTATTCTGTTGCAAATAGACAATGTTCTAATGAATTGTTGGCAGAAGTTGTAACAGAAAAAGAAAGCAAAAATTTACCAATTAAATTTGAAATAAAAGAAGATACAGAAATTGATATTCAAATTGACAAAGAAAATTCTGTTGCACTTTGTTTAGAGGCTAACAACCCTGAAAAGGATTTGCCAATGGATATTGCTACAGAACTTATCCAAAAATTAAATGAAGATAAAAAAACGCTGTATCTTTTAGGTTCTGGAGAAAGTGCGAGCGACTATGCAAACAATTTACGACTTAATGATTGCGCTTTTGTTGACTTAACAAATAAAACTAATTTTAGTCAATTAGCAAAAGTTTTAACAATGGTTAAAGGACTAATAAGCATTGATACAGGAACAATGCACATGGCAACAGCCGTTGGCTGTCCAGTTTTAGGAATATTCCTAAAACCACACACAACGAATATGTGGGCGCCAATCAAAGAACTTTACATATCTGACGTGATAGAAAATGATATTACCGCTGAAAATATCATAAATAAATTTTATAACTTGGTGAATATCAATGGATAAAAAAAATATAGAATACATAGTAGTTGCTTGTTGTACTTGTCTTAGACCTCAAACTTTAAGACAATCATTGATGACTTTTCGTAATATGAAAAAGCCAGAAAATATCAAGATTGACTTACTTGTTGTTGATAACGATAAAAACGCATCAGCATATGATGTAGCTTCAGAATTTAATGCTATATATTTTGTTGAAGAAGAAAGAGGTATAGCAAAAGCTAGAAATAGAGTTTTGACAGAAGCTATAAATCTTGGAGCCTCTCATATCGCAATGTTTGATGATGACGGACTTTTAGATGAAAATTGGTTGATTAATCATATTGATTTTTACCAAAATAATGATGTAAATATCGTTTCTGGCCCTCAATATTGTCATTTTGATAAAGAATATCCAAAATATGTTATGAAAAATAATATTTTTAAATCAAATACAACTAAAAAAACAGGACAATTGTTAAAGAGTTGCGCAACTAATAATATTTTTATGCAACTTGATTTTGTATCTGAAAAAAACATTTATTTTGATGAAGAAAAATATGTTTTTATGGGCGGAGAAGACGGAGACTTCTTTAGTAGAGCTAGAGAATCGGGTTGTATAATTAGATTTAATAAAGAAGGTATTGTAAAAGAATTGATTGAAGGAAACCGAGCAAATGTGCATTGGATTCTTGATAGATACTATTATAACGGGTATTCTGGCGGATATTTAAAATACGGAAATACAAAAGCTATCAACTTTAAAAAGTTTATATATTTGTTCAAAACGGCTTTAATATATGGGTTTGACACAGTTTTAGTTATTCCTTCAAGATTTTTAGGCACGACTGCCTATTACAATATGTTGGGAATGACTTTAAAAACTAAAGGTAAACTTGAAGGCGCATTTTTTGCAAGACCTTTGAATTATTACGAGAAAGTAAACGGTAAATAGTGAAAATGAAAATTCTTGTTATAATTCTAAATGACGTAATTGATACGATAGGTGGCGCAATAACCTCTTTTAACAATTTTACAAACATGTTGATTGAAAACGGTTATGACGTTTGTACATGTTTTAATAAGAAAAAATCTAACTACACAACAGGAGCGAGAGAAAACGGATTAAGACTTTATAACATAAACAATATACATTTTGAAAAAGTTGTAAAAGCTGAAAACCCAGATTTAATGATTTTTTATTATCCAAGAGATGTTTTAAAAACATTGCAAAAAGAAACTTTTAAAGATATTCCTAAGATTTTGATGAATCACACAAGACCTGATTTTTACGTAGAATACGAACTTATTAAAGATAAATTGCAGGATTTCAGTTGCATACAAGTTTTATTTAATTCTTTTGAACCAATGGTTAGAAAATATTTTAAAGGCAATATAGTAACGATACCAAACGAAGTTAATATTGTTGAGCTTGAAAGAAATAAAGAAGAAGAATTTAAGAACATAATATACCTTTCAAGAGTCGATATATGGAAAGGGCACGAGTTTTTAATAAATGCGTTTGCAAAAATTGCAAAAAAGTATCCTGATTGGAAATTAAATATTTTCGGACAATTTGACCCGAAACGATTAAAAAAGAGATTAGAAAAACAAATAAAAAAACTAGGAATAGAAAACCAAGTTATACTGAATGGAGCAACAAATGAACCTTTTAAAGAATTTGCAAGAGCTGATTTTTGCGTATTTCCGAGCTATTTTGAAGGATTTGGGTTAGGTCTTGCAGAAGCACTTTCAACTGGGCTTCCAGCTATTGGTTTGAAAGGTGCAAGCGGAGTTAACGAGCTTATTCAAGATAACGAGAACGGATTTTTAGTAGAAGAAAATGAAAATGAATTTGCAGAAAGAATAGAATATTTAATTAATAACACTGAAAAACGTTATGAAATGGGATTAAAAGCCAAACAATCTGTAAAAAAATATTCAAAAGAAATTATTGCTAACAAATGGTTGAAGGTGATTGAAAAAGTTTTAAATAAAGAAAATGTTTGTAGTACAATGGAAGAAAATTTCTTGAAGTATGAAATTTTTCCAATGCAAAAAATATACGACATCATGTACAAAAAGCGTTGTATGTCGTTTATGCAGAAGATTTTTTCAATATCAAATTTAGGTAGAGAAAAAATGATTTGCATACTTGGAATAAAATTTAAAATTAAAAGGATATAAAATGAACTATAGATTAATAGAAACAGATATAAAAGGTGATGAAAGAGGGAGACTTATTGCATTTGAAGAAGGCGTTAATTGTCCGTTTGATGTAAAGAGAGCTTTTTATATTTTTGATACAAAAGGTGGAACAGCTCGAGGTTGCCACGCAAATAGAAATTCAGAATTTTTGCTAATCGCAATCAACGGAAGCTGCAAAGTAAAAATTGACGATGGCAAAACTCAAGAAATTGTTGAACTTTCAAACCCACACACCGCATTATATCTAGATAAGATGCTATGGAAAGAAATGTATGATTTTTCATACAACGGAATTTTACTTGTTCTTGCAAGCACAAAATATGACAATACTGAATACATCAGAGATTATGACGAATTTCTAAAAGAGGTTAATAAATAATGAATTACAGACTAATTGATATGGACATTCATGGAGATAATAGAGGAAAATTAATTTCTTTAGAATCTAATAAAAATATCCCCTTTGATATAAAAAGAGTTTATTATATCTACGATACACTACCTGACGAAGTTAGAGGCAATCACGCACACCCAAACCTAGAACAAGTAGTTGTAGCGATAGATGGGGCTTGCGAATTTGTATTGGACGACGGAAAAAATACAGAAACAATTCTTTTAAATAGACCAAATATTGGTTTATATATTGGTAAAAACATTTGGAGAAAAATGCAAAACTTCTCTTATGGTTGCAAATTAATGGTTTTAGCTAGTGAATTATATAATCCAGATGAATACATTAGAGATTATGATGAATTTTTAAAAGAGGTAAACAAGTAATGATACACCAATTGGCAGATGTACAAAGTGAAAAAATTGGTAAAGATACAAATATTTGGCAATTTTGTGTAGTGTTACCAAATGCAGAAATTGGAGAAAATTGTAATATTTGTTCGCACTGTTTTATAGAAAACGATGTAAAAATCGGTGATAACGTAACCATAAAAAATGGCGTATATTTATGGGACGGTGTAACTATTGAAGATAATGTATTTGTCGGCGCAGGGACTACATTTACAAATGATAAATATCCCCGTTCAAAACAACACGATGTACCGATTTTAAAAACGGTTGTAAAAAAGGGTGCAACACTAGGTGCTAATTCAACAATTTTACCTAATTTAACTATAGGTGAAAATGCAATGGTCGGTGCGGGTAGCGTTGTAACAAAAGATGTTCCTGCAAATACTGTTGTTTGTGGAAATCCTGCAAGAATAAAAGGAACTATTTAATGGACTTTTTAAAACTTATTGTTAAAATAAAATCTTTCATTTTTAAAACAATTTTATCTTCAAATAAACCAACATTTGGCAAAAAGGTTAAACTTAGACAACCTGTTTTATTCTTGGGAAATGGCAAAATAAAATTAAGTGATAGAGTAAGAATTGGGTATTTCCCTTCTGCGTATTTTTTCAGTACTTATGGTCATTTTGAAACAAGAAATGAAAACTCTTCAATTACAATTGGTGAAAATACAATGATAAACAATAATCCCAATATTGTGGCTGAAAAAGAAAGTATTGAAATTGGTCAAAATTGTTATATTGGTCAAAATTTTAAATGTTATTCAAGTGATTTTCACGGAATAAAAAAAGAAGATAGAAATAACCCAGAAAAAATTAAAACTGCTCCAGTTAAAATAGGAAATGATGTTTTTATAGGAAATGACGTAACAGTTTTAAAAGGTGTAAACATTGGAGATGGTGCAGTTATTGGAGCCGGAAGTATTGTAACAAAAAATATTCCAGCAAGCACTATTGCTTGCGGAAATCCTGCCAGAGTTATTAGCGAGGTTGAAAATTAATGACAGAACAGCCTTTAGTATCAATACAAGTTCCAATTTATAATGCAGAAAAATATATTCCAAAATTAATTGATTGCTTATCAAATCAAACATACAAAAACATTGAAGTAGTTTTAGTAGAAGATTTTTCTACTGATAATTCATATCAACTTTTAAAAGATTATTCAGAAAAAGACTCTAGATTTAAAGTTATTAAAAGAGATACAAAAGGTGGAAATGCGGTAAAAGGAATAGAATATTCACTCCCTTATTTGAACGGTAAGTACTATATCTATTTATCTCAAGATGACTTTATTGACTACGACTTAATTGAAAAATGCGTAGAAAAAGCTGAAGAAACATCTGCAGAAATGGTTTGTCCAAATACACTGCTATTTTGGGAAAATGAAGAACCAAAAAGAATAACTAAATTCCCACTAAATAATGATTATAACTACACAATATCAGGTAGAGAAGCATTTCCATTAAGTTTAACATGGGATTTTTCAGGTGCATCATTGCAATTAACAAGTATATTAAAAGAAAGTGGAATAAAATCTGAATACTGGAACAGTTGTGAATTTTATCACAGAAAATCTCTTTTAAACGTAAAAAAAATAACTTTTGCAGATACAAATTTTTATTATAGACAAGATAACAATGATGCTATAACAAAAAAAATATACTATTTTACATTTGATGTAATAACAACAGATATTATGTTACTAAAATTATTGATAGAATATAAATATGAAAGAAAAGTTATTTTAAAACGCTTGAAACAACTTATTCGAGGTTTTGGAAGCTGGAAAAGAAAATTTATACAAAATTATGATAATTTTAACGATGAACAAAAGTTATACATTAAAAATACTTTAATTGATGCAAGAAAAGATTTATATAGTATAATAAAGGAACAAAAATATTTTGCTGGATATATTCTAATGTTATCAAGCGACATAAGAATAAAAATAAAGGATTAAAATGGATAGATATGACGTATTGGGAAAAATTGCAAAATTAATTCCAATTAAATCATTAAGAACGAATTTTAGAAATAAAATTACGCAAAAAAAATTTCATAAACATAGAGTTCCCAAAAATATAAAAGCAAAAGTTGGTAAATGCACTTATTTTGGAAACAATTGCGACTGCCAAAATCCCGATACTATTATTGGTAATTTTTGTTCTATTGCAAATAATGTCATTATCGGACCAGGAGAACATCCTCTAAATTATGCAACGACTTCACCTTTTTTATATCACGAATGGATTGGATACAAAAAAGGCGGAAAGAATGAGATTATGATTACGCCTGTAAATATTGGAAACGATGTATGGATTGGAGCAAATGTATTCATTAGAGGAGGTGTAACAATAGGAGATGGAGCAGTTATTGGGGCAGGAGCTGTTGTTACAAAAGATATTCCACCTTATGCAATAGTAGTAGGAGTTCCGGCAAAAATTATAAAATACAGATTTAATGAAGAAACTATAAAAGAACTTCTTGAATTAAAATGGTGGGATTTATCTGATGAAATAATAAAAAATATGCCTTACAAAGACGTACCAAAAACAATTGAATATTTAAAAAATTACTATAAAGCAAAAGGAAACCAAAATGATTAAATTTTTAGACTTACATAAAATTAACGAAAGACATAGAAAAGAAATAGATGAAAGAATTAAGAATGTACTTGATTCTGGCTGGTACTTGCTAGGAAAGCAAGATGAACAATTTGAAGAGCATTTTGCAGAGTATTGTGGTTCAAAATATTGCGTAGGTGTTGGTAATGGCTTAGAAGCCCTTACTTTAATCATCAAAGCCTATGGTTTTGGCAAGGGTGATGAAATAATTGTTCCTGCAAATACATATATCGCAAGTATTTTATCAATTTCGTACAACGGTTGCACACCGGTTCTTGTTGAACCAGACATCAATACTTTAAATATCAATCCTGATTTGATAGAAGAAAAAATTACTGATAAAACAAAAGCAATTATGGTTGTTCACTTATATGGTCAAGCCGTTGAAATGGAAAAAGTTTGGGCATTGGCTAAAAAATATAATCTTAAAGTTATTGAAGATTCAGCACAAGCTCACGGTGCTATGTATCAAGGCAAAAGAACTGGTAATTTAGGTGATGCAAGCGGATTTTCTTTCTACCCAGGAAAAAATTTAGGCTGTATTGGTGATGGCGGTTGTGTTACAACAAGTGACAAAGAACTTGCTGATAAAATTAGAGCGTTGAGAAACTATGGTTCTAACATTAAATATCATAATATTTATCAAGGTACAAATTCTAGACTAGATGAAATTCATGCAGGTGTACTTGATGTGAAATTACCATATCTTGATGCTGATAATCAAAGACGTAGAGATATTGCCAATTACTATTTAGCAAATATTAAAAATGATAAAATTATTATGAGAAAAGCATACGAAGAAAAAGCTAACGTATGGCATATCTTCCCAGTAAGAACAGAAAACAGAGATGAATTCCAAGAATATTTAAAACAAAATGATATTCAAACCTTAATTCACTACCCAATTCCACCACACAAACAAGAGTGCTACAAAGAATGGAACGAATTAAGTTTACCAATAACAGAAGAAATTCATAGAACTATTATCAGTCTTCCAATTTCACCTGTTATGACAGACGAAGAAGTCCAAAAAGTAGTTGAGGTAGTAAACAAATATTAAAGGATTGAATTAAGTTGAAAATTTTAGTAACAGGTGCAAATGGATATATCGGAAACCACGTAGTAAAAACATTACTAGATAAAGGTAATGAAGTTATTGCGGTGGATTTCAAATCTGATAGCATTGATAATCGTGCAATAATACATTCTTACAACATTTTTGAAGACAAAGAGTCATTAATAAAAGATTTAAAAATAGTTGATACCGTTCTTCATTTAGCTTGGCAAGACGGATTTGTACATAATTCAGAAAACCATATAAAAAATCTTCCGGCGCATTACGAGTTTATAAAGACTTGTATTGACAATGGTATAAAGCATATTGCCGTAATGGGCACAATGCACGAAGTTGGTTATCACGAAGGTAAAATTGATGAAAATACACCAACAAATCCACTTTCAATGTATGGAATTGCAAAAAATTCACTTCGTCAATGCTGTCAAGCACTAAAAACAAACAATCCTGATGTATGCTTTCAATGGATAAGAGCTTTTTATATTTTAGGCGACGACGAAAAGAATAACTCTATTTTCGCTAAAATATTAAAAGCTGAAAAAGAAGGCAAAACTGAATTTCCATTTACATCTGGAGAAAACCAATACGATTTTATGGATATAACAGAATTATCAGAACAAATAACTCAAGTAGTAATGCAAACAACAGTTAATGGAATCATTAACTGTTGTACAGGGATCCCTGTACGTCTCAAAGATAAAGTTGAGGAGTTTTTAAAACAAAAGAACTTAAAAATAAAACTTGCTTATGGAAAATATCCAGATAGAGCATACGACTCTCCAATTATATACGGAGATAATACAAAAATAAAACAAATTCAAAACAATAAAAAATAAGGATACGATAAATGAAAACCTATATCACAGCTTTAAGCGATAAAAAATACTTAAAGGGTTGCCTCGTTTTAAATGAATCATTAAAACAAGTTAATTCACAATATCCTTTAGTAGTTTTAGCAAGCAAAGATTTAGACTCAAAGACTATAAAGACTCTAAAAAAGAATAATATTGAAATAGTTTATCCAAAAAATGATTTAATTTTGCCAGAAAACATAATCAAACAAAATGCGGAAGCCGATTTTGACTATTGGACAAAAACTTTTATAAAACTATTAGCTTTTGATTTAGATGAATATGAGAAGATAGTTTTGGTTGATAACGACATTATCGTATTAGAGAACATTGACGACTTATTTGAGAAACCACATATGTCTGGAGTAGCATTATGTAAGGACACAATGGGTGCAAATAATTGTAGCTCAGGATTTTTAGTTATAGAACCTCAAAAAGATTTTTCAAAAAACTTTAGTTCAATAATTGAAAAAATAAGTAACAATAATGGACATTTTGGAGATCAGGACGTAATAAATCAATATTATCCCGATTGGTTTGATAACAAAGAATTACATTTAGATATCGGATATCATATAATGTTTGGAGATGTATGGTTTTACTACACAAAATTTGGATATGGAAAAGATAAGAAAATTAAATCAGTACATTTCCCAGGAAAAAAGAAACCTTGGATGAAACCATTAACTCATATTGAACATTACACTAAATTTGTAATTAGAAAACAATGGATTTTATTCAAAATATTTTATAAGTATGATAAAACTCTTTTAAAAGTTACTCTTAAAAATTTATTTTTATAATGAACCTTTTACTAAGTTGTGACAAAATAAGGAACTTTATGCAAATTAAAAAACTATTTTATGCAAATGATAACACCAATTTCGGAGATATATTGAATGTTGATATTTTTAAAAAGTTTAACATTGATGTTGAATATGCAAGTAAAAAAAACTCTGAACTAATTGCGATTGGTTCGCTTTTAGATTTGTATCTTTGTAATAAAACTGAATATTTAAAAAGATTTAGATATAAATTTTATAAACCTGCAATTGTCTGGAGCACAGGATTTATAAAAGAAGAAGAACATAATCAAGTTCTTTTACGAAAACTTGACGTTCGTGGAGTTAGAGGGTATAAAACTTTAAACAGATTGAAAAACTTAGCGGGTGTTAAATTCGCAGATAAGGTTTCAATTGGAGATGGTGGATTATTAATATCTCACTTTTTTGATACTAGTAATATTAAGAAGAAATTTTCACTAGGTATTATAAGACATTATATTGACGAAGAAACTGATATTCTTGATAAAATAAATATTAAAGATTCTACGGTAATTGATATAATGCAAAAGCCGGAAGATTTTATACAAAAAGTGGCAGAATGCGATTGCATTGTTTCTTCTGCAATGCACGGGCTAATTTGTGCCGATAGTCTAGGAATACCAAATATTAGAATTATAAAAAATAAACTTATTGGAGGAAATTACAAGTTTGAAGATTATTATTCTGCCTTTGGTATAGAAAATCATAATTTTATCGATTTAAATAATCAAACAATTACCGACAAAGATTTACAATATATCTACGATAATTACAATATATCTAGAGAAAAAGTTAAAGAAATTCAAACTACTCTTTTAGAGACTTTTCCATATGAAAGTGATATAACTGTTACAGAAATAAGTAATTAATAGAAAAGGTAACTAAATTAATGTTAATAAGAGAACTTATTATAGAAGAATTATTAAAAATTTTAACTTTCGCAATCCCAAATAAAGAGTTGCGGCATAAATTTAGAGATGACGTTATGAATAACGTAAAAGAATGGGGCGAACCTAAAGAATTTAACAAAACTGTTTATACAGGAAAAGATGTTTCAACAGTTATTTATGATGAATTATCAAAAAATAAACCTTGTTTAATTTGTCGTTATGGTATCAATGAATTTTATGCAATGAGAAATTATGTTGTAGACGGAGGATTGTTTTTCCCTCGTGCAGTCAGAAAATCAATGTCAGAATCTGCGGGATTTTTTCCACCTACACAAAAAAATTTAAGAAAATTTGGCAAAACTATACATTCTTTTGCAAAAGATATTGATATACTCGGAGTTAAAGGCAGAGAAAAACTATATTGTAAAAAATATATTCCTGAAAATACAAGACTTGTAGAATTAGATGACGTATATTCAATATATAACGAAAATCCTTGGTCAAGATATTTAAAAGGGAAAAAAGTTTTAGTCATCTATCAATTAGATAAAAAAATAGAAGACCAATACAAAAAAAGAGAATTGTTATTCAAAAATCCTGAAATATTGCCTGAATTTGAATTAATAACATATAAACCTGTTCAAAGTATAGCAGCTGCAAAATATGGCTTACCTTACAAAGATTGGTTTGAAGCTTTGGAAAAAAGGAAAGAAGATATTTCAAAAATTGATTTTGATGTAGCCTTAATCGGTGCAGGAGCTTATGGAATATTTTTGGCACATCATTGTAAAATGCTTGGCAAACAAGGTATTCATCTTGGAGGTCAAACTCAATTACTGTTTGGCATAAGAGGTTACAGCTGGGATAAATTTTTCCCTGAATGGTATTGCAACGCAAATTTAGAACATTGGATTTGGCCTGACGATAACGAAAAACCGAAAGGATTTGAAAAAGTAGAAGACGGCTGCTATTGGTAAAAAAATATGACTGATAAAAATATAATACAAAACACTTATGAAACTTATGATAATTATAAGGTTATAAAAACAAAAGCTAAAACAGGCAGAGCTATTGTTTTCTTTTCCGGTAACGGTTTATACCAAGATGAAGAAGATTTTAAAAAAAATATTATTCAAATGGATAAATACCATTGGAAAAATATTGCTCAAAATAAAAAAATTTTAAAATATTACGATTTAATTGTTTTAATCAGAGATATAAAAGTTCAATGGTACGTTGAGGGTATAAATAAAAATATAAATTCTGTTGATAAGATTATTGAATTAATTTCAGAATTAACAAAAAATTATTCATTAACAACTTGCGGAGTATCTTCAGGCGGATATATGGCATCACTTGTCGGTGCAAAACTCGGCGCTGAAAAAATATATTCTGTTAGCGGACAATACAAAATTGACCATCAGAGTGATAAAGAACCGTTTATTGAAAAGTTCAGAAATAATGAAAATGTAAGTAAATATTATTGTATAACACCATATCTTTCATCTGAAAACAAAATAATATATTTTTATCCTGATAAATTTGAAGATGATATATTTCAACACAGTTTGATAAAAGACTTTAATTTTGTTGAATTTATGTTTGATGATGATGAACACGCACTACCTCGTATCGGAGTAGCATACCCAAAATTATTAACGATGTCGTATGAAGAATTAAAAATTTTGGCAAACTTATATAAAGGACAAGCCATTAATAAAAAAGTTTTTGTTAATCGTTTAACTACAATATTTGACAGATTATCTGCAAAAATTCAAAAAAAATTTAGAAAAAGTATTTTAAAAGAATCATTTTTTTGGATATAATACAGTTTGAATATTCAATAATGAAAGGTTTTATAAATTATGCCAAAGATTTCATTACTAACACCGTGTTTCAATCACGAAAAATATATTATTAATTTTCTTGAAAGCGTAAAATCTCAAACATTTTCAGATTTTGAAGTAGTTATAGTTGATGATTGTTCAACAGATAATACAATAAAAATTATCCAGAATTTTGGCGATAATAGAATAAAATTAATAAAACACGAGTATAATAAAGGATTAAATGCAGCAATAAACACAGCCTTTGAAAACTCAACCTCACCACTTTGTGTTTATTTTTCATCTGATGATGTCCTTAAACCCGATACACTTGAATATATAGTTAACGAATTTGAAAATAATCCTGACAAAAATGTTCTTTACTGTTCCTTGTCTGCTATTGACGAAGATGGTAAAGATTTACACAAATCATTAAAACCAAAATTGAAAGACAGATTTGAGATTTTGAGAAAAATTTTCTATTCTTTAAACCCACTGCTTTCTCCGACAATGACATTTAGACGAAAAGTCTACGAAAAAATTCACCCATTATCACCCTCTATTGTTAACCATCAAGATTCTTTAATGCACATACAGTTATTATTAAACAATGAAATCATGGTTGTAGATAAAGAATTAGCCTATTACAGAATGCCAAACAAAAATTCCGGATTAAGTATTCGTTCAATTACAACAGAAAATAGAGAAAATCTAGAAATAAACGAACTTTTAAACTATTTTCTGCAAATAAATAATCCAGAAATGTTATATAAAATTTTTGGAAATGATATTGAAAAATTTGGTAAACCCATAAAGGAAACTATTTCATATTTTTTAGCAAGATTAGCTTTAAATTCTGATAATCAAACAAGAAAAGTTTGGGGATATAATACAATCGTCAAATTTTTAAATAATCAAGAAAATTTTGACTTAGTGAATAAACTTTATGGATTTAATTATAAAGAATTTTTAGGATTAGTCAACGTCTTTGATGAAACAGAGGAAATGAAATTAAATAAAAAAGTAAAAAAATATAAAAATTTATTTAATACATCTTTATTAATATCTATTTTCATTTTTATAATAATGCTGATTTTTATAGTAAAATAAAACAAAAAAGGATAGATAATGTTATTTAATTCAATAAATTTCATATTTATATTTTTACCGATAGTTTTAATCGTTTATTTTGGTTTGAACAAATTAAAACTTGTTAGAGTAGCAACAGGGTGGCTTGTTTTAGCCTCATTGTTTTTCTATTCTTATTGGAGCTTAGATTATTTGGCGCTTATTTTAAGCTCAATAATTTTTAACTATTCAATTGGTCAAACTCTTTTATCTGATAAATTAAAAATCAATAAAAAAGCGCTAACGGCTTTTGGTATTGTTGGAAACGTGCTTTTATTAATATATTTCAAATATTTCAACTTTTTGATTGCAAATATTAATGCGGTTTTACATCAACATTTCAATTTTATGGAATTGATGTTACCTTTAGCAATAAGCTTCTTTACTTTCCAACAAATTGCGTATCTTGTTGACACCTACAAAGGAAAAACTAAAGAAATAGATTTTTTAACTTATGCACTTTTTGTATGTTTTTTCCCACATTTGATTTCAGGTCCTATCGTAAGATATGAAGAAGAAGTTCCTCAAATACAAAATTTGAGAAAAAGATTTATTAATTGGAAAAATTTATCAAAAGGCTTATTTTTATTTTCAGTAGGATTGTTTAAAAAAGTTGTTATTGCCGATTTGCTTGCAAAATGGGCTTTGGTAGGTTTTTCTGATGCAACAAATTTATCAATGTTAGAATCTTGGATAACAATTTTAAGTTACACATTCCAAATCTTCTTTGATTTTTCTGGTTATACGGATATGGCATTGGGCATAGGCTTAATGTTCAACTTTGATATCGCACAAAACTTTAATAATCCATATATTTCAAAAGATATACAAGAATTTTGGCGTAGATGGCATATGACTTTATCAAGATGGTTAAGAGATTATTTGTATATTCCTTTAGGAGGTAATAGACACGGTAATTTTAACACATATAAAAATATCTTTTTAACATTTTTGATTGGTGGAATTTGGCACGGTGCAAGTTGGACTTATATTGTTTGGGGTATTTTACACGGAATAGGTTCTGTTATAAATAGAATTTGGAAAAACGTTAATGGCAATATTCCAAATTGGTCAGCTTGGCTTTTGACATTTGTTTATATAAACATAACTTGGACATATTTCGGGGCAAAAAGAGTTACAGATGCAAATCAAATCTTGCTTTCTGCATTAAATCCTTTAACTTTTGACATACCTAGAATTTATTTTCCAGTGATAAAATTCAGAGCAACAGGACATTCTTTTGATTTGTTGGCTTTGATTTTAATACCAATATTTATTTATTTTATATTTAGCGATAAATTTAGAAAATTAATTGACAATTTTAAACCACAATTAAGTTATTCAATTTTTATCGTAACATTAATGGTAATCAGCATTTACAACTTATTGAAGCCTGATTACGCATCATCATTCATATATTTTAATTTCTAGGAGAAGTATGAAAGAATATAAAAATTTCTTTATAAAAACATTAATAATATTTTTAGCAAGTATAGTTATTTTACCAACATTAATAACAACTATTGGTGGGCATTTTATAGCAAAACATGTTTATTCAAAAGGTTCTGCACACATTAACTATTGGATTGAAACAAAAAATAATCACGCAAAAGAACTAAATAAAAAAGGAAATAAAATCGTATTTTTATCTGGCTCAAACACTTTACACGGGTTAAACTCTAAATATGCAACCGAACGTACTGGTTTACCTATTTTGAATTATGGTGTTCACGCAGATTTTGGAACATACATTTTTGAAAAAGTAAAAGATATTCTAAAAGATGGCGACATTGTTGTTATGCCATTAGAATTTAATTATTATTTAGAAGATTCTGATAGTGCGCTTCCAAGCCCATTTGCAGAATACATTATTTCTTATGACAAAAATTATTACAAAAAGGCTCCAATTATGAGAAAAATTGGATTAGTATTTTTTATGACACAATACTATATTTCTCACCCTCAAACAATTCATGAAAAACAACTTGTATCAGATGAATATAAGGCTCAATTAAACGATTTTGGCGATTTTATAGGACATAACGGAACAACTGAAAATTTTTCTGAACACGCAAAATATATGACAATAGCAGAAAACATTCCTAAAAAATACAATAAATTTGCACTATATAAATTCATACAATATTGTAAAAAACACGATATTGCGCTTTACGCAACTCTTCCAAACATATATCACGGCAAAACTTATTCCGCTGATGAAATGAAGGCATTTGAAAACATTAAAAACTTCTACCAAGAACAAGGTGTATTTTTCATTGGGGATATATCTTCTGGTTCTTATGATAATAAATTATTGTTCAACGATACTGGATATCATACAAATGAAAAAGGGACAAAGTTAAGAACTGATTGGTTTATAGATAACATCTTAGCCCTAGATGAAATCAAAAATGGTATAAATTATGAAAAATAAAAAAGTTTTAATAATAAAATTAGGCGCAATTGGTGATGTTATACATTCGACTATGCTTGCTCAAAGCATTAAAAAAGCTGACCCTGATTGCATTGTACATTTTATGACGTCTGATTTTATAACACCACTTTTAAAAAACAATCCTGATATTGATAAAGTTATATGGTTTACAGGTCATAGAAGAAACGATTATCCATACCTTATTGGAAAGGGTTTAAGCTTAGCATTTGAACGTTATGATGAAGTTTTTCCATTGAGTAATTCAATCAGAAATTATATTATGATGGCTTTTATGTTCCCTAAAAAAATTGTTAAAAGAAATAAAAATAGAATTCACGCAGTTGATGCCTTTTATAACACAGCTGTTGATAATTTTGGAGAAATAGAAAAACCCAAAAATTTAAGAATTTTTATTAGAGAAGATTTAAGAGAAGAATTAAAAGACCAATACAAAGATTTGCCACGACCTTGGATAGTTTTTAACGTTGGTGGAGCGAACGACCTTGATAGACAAGGTAGAATTTGGCCAGACGAGCATTGGCTAGAATTAGGACAAAAATTAAAAGAACAATACGGCGGAACAATTTTTGTGTGCGGTTCAAAAAAAGAAATTGAACTTCACGAAAAATTTAAAGACATAGCAACAGTTCTAACTGGTAAATTAACGCTAGAAGAAAGTGCAGGACTGTTCTCTATTTCAGATTTATTCATATCTGGGGATTCAGGCCCATTGCATATAGCTTCAGCCTTAGATATAAACACAATAGGAATAATGGGTTCAACTCCAACCTATGCTTGTGGTCCTTATGGAGAAAAAGGTTATGTAGTAGAACCAAATATCGACTGCAAATTCTGCGAACAAACAAAATGTAAATTATTAAAAGAAGGCGAAAAATTCACCCCTTGCATGCAATCAATACAGGTTTGTGATATATTAAACCTAATAGCCGAGAAGAAATTGTTATAGGAAAAAGAGTGGAAAAATATAGAAGTTTTTACAAAAGAATATTAATTACAGCAATTAGTATTTTACTAGTTGTTTCAGTGTTTAATATCATTATAGACCCATACCTAGTTTTTCACACTCCAGTAACAAATATTTCTCGCTTAAAACCGGAAGCTAAACGTCAAGAAAGAATGACTAAAATTACAGAATTCAAACTTGATAGAAGAAAAATTGATACCGTATTTATCGGAACATCAAGAGTCGATTGGACATTTGACATAAATCATTTTAAAGAAATAACTGGCAAAAACGCGTCTAATATGGGTTTAGTTGGAATGAATTTTAATGAGTATTTAGAATACATTAAACTCTTAATTCAAATACACCCAGAAATTAAAAATATTTATTTAGGTTTGGATTTCCCAAATTTTAACAAAAACATCATTGATAACAATAAATTGGAAGGGTTTAATAATAAACCAAGCATTACTACATCTGAGCTTGCAACAGTTTTATTCGCAAGTGATACAACTGTTTCTAGTTTTATAACTATTAGTAAAAACCTTAATCTTAAAGATTATTCAAAACTTTATAATAAAAATGGCTTAATATACATGTTTGAAAATAAAAATATTGAAGGTATTTTTAGATATGCTATATACAATGATTTAGACAAATTCAAAAATTATGAAATTGAAAATTCATACTACGATAAACTTACAGAACTCAAATTATATTGTAAGAAAAAAAATGTAAACCTTCATATTTTCCATACAGAAGGACACGCCGTTGATTTAGCAACAATATATATTGGTGGATATTGGAATTTGTTTACTCAATGGAAAAGAGATTTGACTAAGGTCGCAGATGTTTATGATTTTTATTATGTAAATAAAATCAGCACAGAAGAAGTAAAACCTATAATGAAATATTTTTATGATTCTATACACGGCTCACCTGCAACAAGTAACCTTATGATGGATAAAATGATTTTAAATAAAGGTGATTTTGGTAGATTAAATACAAAAGACAATATTGAAACTTTAACTAATCAGGATACAAAAAATCTAGAAAAATGGTTAAAAGAAAATCCAAAATGGGTAAAAATTATAAATAACGTAAAGAAAGAGGCTGACAAAGATGCTATTTAACTCTATTGAATTTTTATTTATATTTTTACCAATCGTCTTTTTTGTATATTTCTTTTTAAATAAAAAAAGACTTGTTAACCTTGCAACAGGGTGGCTTGTTATAGCATCGCTTTATTTTTACGCATATTGGAAAATCGAATATTTGCCAATAATTTTATGCTCAATGATTTTTAACTACACAATCGGCGCAACACTTTCAAAAGGCGAAAACTTAAAGATTAATAAAAAAGCGCTAATGATTTTCGGCGTAATTGTTAACTTAGGCGCATTGTTTTATTATAAATACTTTGACTTTGTACTTTATAATTTGAATAAAGTTTTCCACGGCGACTTCAATTATATGCACGTAGTTTTGCCATTGGCAATAAGCTTCTTTACTTTCCAACAGATTGCATATCTTGTTGATAGTTACCACGGAGAAACAAAAGAGTACGACTTTTTAACTTATGCCTTATTTGTAACCTTCTTCCCTCAATTAATTGCGGGGCCTATTGTTCATCACGGCGAAATGATGCCACAATTTGCAAGATTGAAAAATAGAATTATTAACCCTAAAAACATTTCTATTGGCTTGTTTCTACTTGCAGTCGGCTTGATGAAGAAAGTTTTATTAGCAGATTTCTTCTCACCATTTGTCGCTCAAACTTTTGATGTCATACCGCACTTAACTTGCTTTGAAGCGTGGTGCGGAGCTTTGTCATACACATTCCAATTATATTTTGATTTTTCTGGATATTGCGATATGGCATTGGGTATTGGATATATGTTCAATATCGTACTTCCGCAAAACTTCAATTCGCCATACAAAGCTACAAACCCTCAAGAATTTTGGCGTAGATGGCATATGACTTTATCAAGATGGTTGAGAGATTATGTATATTTTCCACTTGGAGGAAGCAGATGTTCTACATTAAAAACTTATAGAAACCTGTTTACAACTTTCTTCTTGTGCGGTATTTGGCACGGCGCTAACTGGACATTCATTATTTGGGGCGCTATTCACGGAATAGCCATTTGCATTCACAGATTTTTCAAAAAATTTGAATGGAAATTCAACCCTTATGTCGCAACTTTGACTATGTTTGCATTTTTAAATCTTACTTGGGTAATTTTTAGAGCAACAACTATTCATAGAGCAATTGATATTTATAAGTCAATGTTTGGTTTTTACGGCTTTGCTCCAATTGAAATTAACAAATTAAGATTTGCCTTTGAAAATGGCGATTTAAAATTAAGCCTATTCTTGGTTGTTCCTGCTATAATTATTGTATTCTGTTTGCCAAATTCAATAGAACTTGCAAAAAAATTCAAACCTAATTGGATTTATGGAATAGCAACATTTGCAATGTTATTGGCTTCAGTTCTAACAATAAATAGAGTTTCAGAATTTTTATATTTCCAATTTTAGAGGAGAAAATTAATGAAGAAAGTTTTGATAATCAGATTGAGCGCATTGGGCGATGTAATTTTCACAATTCCACTTGCAAATACTTTGAAAGATAATGGATATGAGGTTTCATGGCTTGTTTCTGAAAAAGGTTATCAACTTTTGAAAGACAATCCTTGCGTTGATAATGTTATTTTTGTACCTTTGGAAAAATGGAAAAAGAATAAAAATAAACTTCAAAATTTTAAAGAATATATTGACATTATCAAAAAATTAAGAGCTGAAAAATTTGATATAGCGATTGATAACCAAATGCTTTGGAAAAGCTTCAGATTTATGAAATTCTGTGGTGCAAAACGTAGAATTATAGCTAGAGACGCAAGAGAATTGTCTTTTTTAGGCGGAAACGAAATTATTCCACCAATAAAGGAAGGTTATAAATTACACGTTATAAAAACTTATCTAAAATATGCACAATATTTAGGCTTAAATACTGATGAAATCAAAGTTACACTTCCACCAATAAAGGAAGAAGTTAACAATAAAGTTGATGAATTATTGAAGGATTTGGATAATTCTAAAAAGACTGTTATTGTTGCACCTGCAACTACTTGGAAAGATAAACATTGGGAAAAAGATAATTTTCAAAAAGTTGTTGAAAGCTTGAAAGATAGAGTTAATCTTGTTTTTACTGGAATGACTCAAGATAATGATTTAATCGAATATATTTCAAAAGGAGTTGGCATAAACCTTTGCGGAAAAACTAATCTTGAAGATTTAAGAGCAGTTTTTGAAAGAGGAGATTTGCTAATTTCATTGGATAGCGGAAGTACACACCTTGCGTGGGCAACTCAAAAACCGAAGATTTTATCAATTTTTTGTGCTACGCCAAAAAGTTTTTACGCACCACTGGGCGATGAAGATAGATATGTTGCAATGCAAAGTGAAGGCTGTAAACCTTGCCATAAAAGAAAATGTCCATTAAAATCGAATAAAAACAAATGCACTCTTTCACCAAGAGTAGAAGATGTTTTAGAAAACGTATATAAATTATTAAATATTTAGATTATAATAATTTTATGGAAAATAACAGACCAAAAATTTCAATAGTTTCACCCGTTTATAATGTGGAAAAATTTATAGCAAGATGCCTTGACTCTCTTGTTAAACAAACATTGAGTGATATTGAAATTATTCTGGTTGATGATAAAAGTACAGATAACTCTTTAAAAATTTGCCGAGAATACGAACAAAAAGATAATCGTATCAAAGTTCTAGAACTAGAAGGATTTTTAGGTGTTTCTGCTGCACGTAATGCAGGCTTAAAAATTGCGACAGGTGAATTTATTGGATTTGTTGATTCTGATGATTATATAGATTTAGATTTTTATGAAAAACTATATAATTCAGCTATCAAAAACGATGCAGATATTGCTTATTCAAGCATTATTAGAAAATATCCAAACAAGGAAAAATTTAGATTAAAAATTGATGAAGAAAAAGTCTCTATCGAAGATGCAGATAAATTCTTTAGCTGTAAAGTCGTTGAAATGCCAAGCATTTGGAACAAAATCTATAGAAAAACATATTTTGATAAAGTTGATTTGAATTTTGTTGAGGGAATGTATTACGAGGATAAACTTTTTGTTGCAAAAGCGGTTCATTTTGCAAATAAAGTTGTGTCAGTTCCCGAAATCAACTATTACTATATGGTAAATCCAGTTTCAATAGTAAGAAGAAAACAAGATAAAAAACTTGTTGAAGATAAAATTAAAGCAAAAAGAGATACTCTTCATTTTGCAAAAGCTGAAAATATCAAACTTCCAGACGGATATTTTACAGCAATGAAAAAAGAATTAAAAATCGGAAAACTTCCTATTTACACAATAAATGAAAGCCTAAAATCAGAAACACATTTATTCTTTGGAATTCTGCCAGTATACAAAAAAAAGACTTACGATAACGCAGTATTTATCAATATGAAAGGTCGTCAAGCAAATCAAATGTTTGAATGGGCTTTTGGTAAAGCATTTGCTAAAAAAACAGGATATGACGTTATTTTTGACGACTCTGAAGAGACTTTTAAACTAAAATGTTTTGAACTTTCTAATTATATTCAAACTATCGAAAAACCTTTGTACAAAAAGATTTTAAAGAAAATAGTTTTTATTAGAAAGTTGAGAAACAAGTTAGTAAAGATTAAAAACACAAGACCTGAATACATTCAAAAAGATTTTTCATCTTATGAAGAAAACCTGTTTGAAATCAAGCCACCAGCATATATCGATGGATATTTTCAATCATACAAATACTTTGCTGATGTAATTGAAGATTTAAGAAAAGATTTTAAATTAACTTTTAAAATGAATTCTAAAAACAAAAAAATGCTTGAACAAATAAAATCTGGAACATCTGTTTCTATGCACTTTAGACGTGGAGATTACCTAAAAGCCAAAAACCAAAAAATCTACGGTTCTTGCAGTATGGAATATTATCAAAAAGCAATGAAATTGATGAAAGAAAAGATTGGCGAAGATTTTACGCTATTTATTTTTTCTGATGACCCAAAATGGGTAAAAGCAAATGCAAATTTTGGTTGCAAAACAGTTGTCGTTGATATAAATTCAGGTAAACACGGCTGGTTTGACCTTGAACTAATGAAAAATTGCAACCACAATATCATTGCAAATAGTAGCTTTTCTTGGTGGGGAGCGTTTTTGAACGAAAATCCTAATAAAATCGTTATTGCTCCTGAATATTGGCAAGCAAATTTCAAATCAAATAATGACATTATCCCCGAAAATTGGTATATTTTGGAGAATAAATAGATGGATTATGAAATAATTTCGCTTGGGTGGAACTGTCAACCTAGAACTTATTTGACAAAAAATGAACTCATTCCAGACAAAAAGCACGGACGAAAGAGTATGGTCTTTGACCTTACAATTCACCATACAAAAGGTTTGATAGAAGTTTTAAAA
>SAMEA104315432__coassemble_358_pt1 | contig 23550 bp, 18 predicted proteins | sample SAMEA104315432__metabat2_low_PE_018 | metagenome-assembled genome bin SAMEA104315432 (sample SAMEA104315432) | gut metagenome | biome: Monkey gut; feature: monkey-associated habitat; material: faeces | place: China | collected 2013
ATTTTACAAAAATATTCTGCCATTAAATGTATAGGTTTTTCTATTCCTGGTGTTGAATACAATGGTAAATTTATTATTTGTGATTATCCCGATTTAGATAGAGATTTTCCAAGTTCAATAAAAGAAAAAATGGACGTAGACGTATTTTTTGAAAACGACATAAATATGGCAATTTTAGGATATTGTACAAGCCATAATATAACCGATGGTATAGGAATTTATATGCCTTCAAAATATCCACCAGGTTCAGGGATTTGCGTAAATGGTAAAATTCAAAAAGGAAAAAATGGTTTAGCGGGTGAAATTCAATATTTACCACCTTATATTGATTGGAATACATTTAATTTTTCTAATGAAAATGTAGAAGAATTTTTAATAAAGACAATAAAAATATTTATGTGTTTGTACAATCCTCAATCAATAGTTATCTATTCAGAATTTGAAAATCTTAATTTAAAAGAAAATCTATATGAAATCTTAAAGAGTGAAAATGAAAAAATTATGGTTCCTGAAATTATTAAAGGACAAAATTTAAACAGAGATATAAAAAATGGAATTGTTAATCTTGCACTAAGTAAAATAATGTAAAAGGAGGTTATTTTGCCTAAAAAACGAATACTTAATGAACGACTTGCTGGAATTGTTGCAAGTTTAAGACATGGTGAAATGTTATTTATCGCAGATGCTGGAAGTGGAACTTCGTCAAAAGCAATGTATCCTCTAAATAGTGATGTCGAATATCTGAATTTAGGTGTGGTTACTGGTTCTCCAAGTTTTCAAGATGTTGTATCAACAATCGTTGAGTGTGGAGATATTGAAGGTGCGATTGTTACAGAAGATATGGAACAAGTGAATACAAAAGATTTTGAATTTATAAATACTCTTTTAGGTGCTAGTAATATTCATCGTATGCACTATATTCCTGAATATTATCAAATGCGTGATAGATGTAAAGCTGTTGTTCAAACAGGTGATTATGGAATTCATGCACAAGCTATATTGATAGCTGGTTACCCGAGTGCAGATATTCCTATGGAATGGTTAAAAAATGGTTTAAAGGAGATTAAATAATGAATGAAAGAGATAAAATGTTAGAGGGAACATTGTATGATGCAAATTATGACAAATCCCTTATTGACGAGAGAATGAAATGTAAAAAACTATGTTATAAACATAATACATTGTCTCCTGAAAAAATGGTAGACAGACAGAATTTAATTAAAGAAATTTTAGGCTCTACAAAAGATAATTTTTTAATAGAACAACCTTTTATCTGTGATTATGGTTACAATATCAAAATTGGTGAAAATTTTTATTCAAACCATAATTTGACTATTTTAGATTGTAATAAAGTAAAATTTGGTGATAATGTTTTTATAGGTCCAAATTGCAGTTTTTATTGTGCTTTACACCCACTTGATATTAAGACAAGAAATAAAGGATTAGAATATGCAAAACCTATTACCGTTGGTAATAATGTTTGGTTTGGCGGAAGTGTTGTGGTTCTTGCCGGTGTAACAATTGGTAATGGCGCTGTTATTGGTGCTGGAAGTGTTGTTACTAAAGACGTGCCGGATAATGTTGTCGTTGTTGGCAATCCTGCAAGAATTATTAAAGAGATTGAGCAAGATGAATAAGGCTTGAACGGCTATTTTATATTATGAAATTTTTGATATATAAATTTTATCCAAATATATAAAACTAGCGGAAATACAATAACAATTAATTTGTTATACTCAAGTGCAGTTTTAATATCAAAATGAAGTAATGAGATAAAGGCTCTTGTTAACCCACAACCAATACAATCATGTCCTGTGATTAATTTATATAGACACAAGCTAGGTAAATGTAGTACAACTGAAATTTTGTAATAAAGTACGATTAAAAAAGGGGATAGAATAATTATTCTATCCCACAATGTTAAATTTTTGATTTTATTTTTGAAGTTCTGAACCATCTGCAGTTTTAAATGCTCCACATAAAATAAGAATAAAATCTATAAGTGTCCAAATACCGCAGCAACCTAATGTAAGTAATTGAACAACACCAATTGCTATATGACCTGTGTAAAATCTATGTACACCTAAGCCTCCAAAGCATAGACATAATAACAATGTTACAAGCCAGCTTTTGCCTTCTTTTCTATTATTATTTGTGATTGCACAACCGCAGTGTATACATACAACTGCTTCATCATTAACTTCTTTTCCACATTTACTGCAAAACATTTCTCCTCCTTATTTCTTAATATAATTATACTAACAATAAAGGTCTGAGATAATCAAAAATGTTAATTTATTGATATAAATTAACATTTTTAAAATTTTGTATATAAATTGTTAAAAGTTGACCTTTGTCTATGCGTAAAGTAGATTTCCTGATTGTAATCTCATCACGTCTTCAAAGATTAAATCTGGAGTTAATCTATATCTTTCATAAAGGTCTGTAACTTTTACTCTGTCTGTAAATTCTTTTTTACCGCCGTAATTCAATACTTTCATATCTGAATCGCCGTAGTAGCTTGCAATTTTTTGACCAAAGCCACCGTCAAGAATACCGTCTTCCAATGTTATAACAATATTGTGTTTATTTTTTAGGTCTTCTAACAATGCTTCATCAAGTCCTGTAATGAATTTAGGGTTGATTAATGTTGGGTTAAAGCCTACTTGTTTTAATCTATCATAAACTTTTTCGCCAAGGCTAAAGAATGTACCCAAACCAACGATTGCGATATCTGAACCGTCTTTTACAACTTGATATTTGTTTAATTCTGAATAATTTGTTTTATCAGCTTTACCTGAAACAACTGGTGCACCTAGAGGAACACGGATAAATACAGGGTGTTCAACTTGTTCAATTGACCAATCTAGCATGCTTAAATATTCTTCTTTATTAGTTGGTGCTAGGTAAACAATATTAGGAATATTGCTAATCATTGAAATATCAAATGTTCCCAAGTGAGTCATATCAATTCCTGACATACCACCGCAATGAACGATTACTGTTACAGGTGAATTGTTAAGAGCGATATCTTGAGAAATTTGGTCATAAGTTCTTTGAACAAATGAACTTTGTACGGCAAAAATAGGTTTTGCACCATTTTTTGCTAAGCCTGATGTAAAGCCCATAGCATGCTCTTCTGAGATTGCTACGTCGATATAAGCATCGCCCATTTTTTGTCTAAAATCTTTTGTAAAGCTTACGCCACCTGGAGTTGCAGCTGTAATTGCAACAATTGATTTGTCTTGTTCGTGTTTTTTCAAGATGAAATCAGTTGTTATGCTACCGTAAGTTTCTGGTAAATTGTTTGGAATAATTGGAGTTTTTCCGTTGATTCTACCTGATACTGTATTGTGAAACATTTCTTTGTTTTCTTCTGCTGGTGTATATCCATTACCTTTTAATGTATGAATATGAACAACCACAGGTCTGTTAGTATCTTTAACTTCTTTAAATAATGCGATTAATTCTTCAAGATTGTTACCATTTTCAAGGTAATGATATTCGTATCCGAATGTTTTGAAGAAATTGTTTTGACATGTTCCGTTAGATTCTCTTAATTCTCTCAAGTTTTGGTATAAACCACCTTGGTTTTCAGAGATAGACATTTCATTATCGTTAACAACAATAATGAAATTACTATTTAACATTGCGGCATTGTTCAATCCTTCAAAAGCTTCGCCACCGCTCAATGAACCGTCTCCGATTAGAGCTATAACATTATATTTTTCACCATTAATATCACGAGCTTTTGCAACACCAGAAGCAAGGCTAAGAGATGTAGAAGTATGACCTAATACAAATGTGTCATGCTCTGATTCTGCAGGATTAAAAAATCCAGAAATATTTTTCATTATATCGCCGATAAATCCTGACTTACGACCAGTCAACATTTTGTGTGTATAACATTGGTGTGATACGTCAAAAATAAATTTATCAATTGGCGAATTAAACACGTAATGTAGCGCAATTGTAGCTTCTACGATACCTAAATTTGGGCTACAGTGTCCCCCAATTTTGTGAACTCTATTTAATATACCATCTCTAATTTCTTGAGATAATTCCTTCATCTCGTTTATTGATAGTTGTTTTAAGTCATATGGTGAATCAATCTTTTTCAATAATGTCATATTAAAGTACTCCAATTTAAAAGAATTATATCACAAAAAAAATAGTAGCAAATTAATATCAAATTTTTATAAAATTAATTAAAAAATTCTTAATAATTGAATATTTTTAAAAACTTGTTTTGCTTGACAAATATAGTATCTCAATATAGAATGATACCCGTAGGGGGTGTTAAGAACGCTTAACATATTTTGTTAAATTTTTCTATTTTGAAATTTATTTGTAGGGGAATTTTAAAATGCTTAGAAAAGTAATTATATTGCTTATTTGTTTGATATTTTCGGTTCAAGCTACTTATGCAATAGTTGAAAATAAAAATACTGATACAGATACAAATTTAACTTTGAATGCTAATTCAATTACGTTAAGCAAAGCTATTGAGTTGGGTATTTTAAACAATCCTACTTTAAAAATTGCTCGTGCAAAATTGGGGATTAGTGATGCTCAGATTTTGCAAGCGGGTTTAATTCCAAATCCTAGTATAATTTCTGATAATGGTTTTGCAGAAGACACTTTCAGGGTCGGTATCGAGCAAACTATTGAACTTGGAAATAAACGTTCAAAGAGAGTTAAGTTAGCAAGAATTCAAAAAGAAGTTGTTGTTCAAGAACTTGTTGCAACAACTCTTGATGTGCGTGCAAATGTTCGTACATCATATATTCAAGTTTATAATTCTCAACAAAAACTTTTAACTGCTCAAGAAATTCTTGAAACAACTTCAAAGTTGGCTAATATTGCAAAACTTCGAGAAGAAGCTGGTGATATTGCTAAACTTGACGTTTTACAAGCAGAAATAAAAATGATAAGTGCCAAAAACGATATTCAAAATGCAAAATTAGAATTGAATAAGGCTTTCAATTCTTTGTCTGCAAATATCGGTCAAAACTTAAATCGTGATATTGTTTTAGCTCCACCTGATTTATTAAAGGAATTTAATTCAGCGTTAGAAATGCCTGCAGAAGAAAACGAAGAAGTTTTAAATACTTTGATTGAAAAAGCTTATTCAACTCGTCCAGAGATTTTGGCTATTCAAAAAAATATTGAAGCTCAAAATCAAAGATTAAAAGTTGCAAGAGCAAATATTGTACCGGATTTAACCGTATCTGCTGGGGCTGATATTGTTACTGGCGAAGAAAAAAGAACTAGTGCATTTGTGATTGGTTCAATTGATGTTCCTGTTTTTAACCATCAACAAGGTGTTATAAAAGAAATTAAAGCGCAAAAAGAAGTTTATGAAAAAGAATTAGATGCTCAAAAAATTATAGTTGCGCAAGAAGTTAAAAACGCATATTCAGGAATTGTTGCAAACGCTCAATCCTTAAAAATATATGAAAATGAATTAATTCCACATTCAAAAGACGTTGTGGAAAAATCAGAGTTAAGTTTTAAAGAAGGAAAAAGTAATATTTTAGTTCCTCTAAATTCTCAAGATGCTTATATTAAAACGAAGTTTGGATATATTCAAACTTTGAATGAGTATGAAAAATCTGTGAGTGATTTAGAAAGAGCGATTGGAGTAGGTCATGAATAAAAAGCAAATTATAATTATAATATCTGCTATTTTAATATTATTAATCGTTGGAGTTTTAGTTTTAAAACATATTAATAAATCAGATGTCGAAGGAGATGAAACTTCAGACATTATTTCTCTGAATAAAAAAGCAATAGAAAGTGCTGGAATTGCTTCTGATATTGTGAAAGAGTTGCCTGTTGTTGTTCAAATAAAGACAACTGGTCAAGTTAAAACAAATGAAGACAAAAGATATACTCTTAATGCAATCAATTCTGGCAGAATTGTTCAAGATAACGTTAAACTTGGTGAACACGTTACAAAAGGACAAGTTGTTGCGGAAATTCAAAACCCAGAAGTTATAAAAATAAATTCAACTGCTTTGAAAGAATTGCATGAAAACAGAATTGCTATTTCGCAAGCACAAACTCGCTTAGGGTTAGCAAAATCAAATTACGTTCGTGAAAACAAATTATATAAAGAAGGTATCAGTCCGCAAAAAGATTTGTTGCAGGCTAAATCTGATATGATACTTGCTCAAAATGAAGTGAAAATGTTGCAAGAAAGAAGTGTTCATATCAAAAATGAAACAAGAGAGCTTTTGAAAGTTTACGGCGTGAATGCAAATTTAAACTCTGAAACTTTGAGAACAACTAGTCCAATTACAGCAATACGTTCAGGTGTTATAACAAAGAAAAATATAACTATAGGTTCTGTTGTTACTCCAGAACAAGTTTTGTATGAGGTTCAAGACTTGAGTCAACTATGGATTGATATAACTTTGTACAGCGATGATATTGCAAAGATTAAGGAAAAACAAACTGTTAAATTTTATGCAGATACTTATCCAAATAAAGAGTTTAAGGGTGTAATTGATTATATTCAGCCTACTACAGATGAACCTACTCAAACCTTTAAGGCAAGAACTTTTATTGATAATTCATTAGGTCTTCTAAAACCTGGTATGTTTGGAACAATTATCATTGATAGTGATGTAAAAATGAATAAACCATTTGTTCCTGATAGCGCTATTCAAAGATATGGAAAAGAAGTTTTTGTATTTTATGATTTAGGCGACGGAAAATATAAGAAACAAAATATTGAACTTGGAGAAAAAGATGAAGGCGGATATTTTGTAAATTCAGGTATTTCAGCGAATGACAAAATCGTTGTAAAAGGAAGTTTTACTCTAAAAGCTGAAATGCTAAAAAGCGAATTTGCGGAGGAAGATTAATGGAGAAATTTCTTGCAAATGTAATAAAACATAGATTAATGATATGTTTGATATTCCTTCTTGTTATTGCAGGCGGGGTATTATCATTTTGCAATCTTCCAATTGATGCGTTTCCTGATTTGACGAATAACCAAGTTCAAATTTTAACTGATACACAAGGTATGGCACCTGTTGAATCAGAAGAACTTGTTACAATTCCTATTGAGTCAACAATGGGCGGTATTCCAAAAGTTCAAGAGGTTCGTTCTATTTCAAAACTCGGACTTTCTGTTGTAACGGTTGTTTTTGAGGATAATGTTAATATTTATTTTGCAAGACAACTTGTAAATGAAAATCTGCAAACTATTACAAATTCTTTGCCCGAAGGTATTTCACCAGAGATTGGACCTATTACGACCGGCATGGGCGAAATTTATCAATACGTAATTGAAGGTAAAGGTTATAGCCCAGATGAGTTAAAGACTTTGCACGATTGGGATATCAAATATAAATTGAAAAATGTTCAAGGTGTTGATGAGGTTAATACTTGGGGCGGAAAGACTAGAGAGTATGACGTTGTAATTTCTCCAGAACGCCTTATTGCTTATAATATTACGGTTAAAGAGGTTATGGAAGCTCTAAAGAATAATAATGCAAACTTTAGTGGGGGTATTATTGAACATTCTTCTGAACAGTATATTGTAAGAGGTTTGGGTTTGGTTAAAGAACTTGATGATATTAGAAATACTGTTATTAAATATCAAGACGGAACACCTATTTATGTTAGAAATGTTGCAACTGTTGATTATGGCTATATGTTGAGACAGGGTGCTGCAACAAAGGACGGTAAAGGCGAAGTCGTAACAGGTATTATTATGATGTTGAAGGGCGAAAATAGCCGTAACGTCATAAAAAATGTTAAAAAGAAAATGAAAGAAATCAAAAAGAGTTTGCCAGAAGGGGTTAAGATTGTACCTTTTTACGACCAAACTAATTTGGTTGAACAAACAATTAATACTGTTAGAACAAACTTGATAGAAGGTGGTGTCCTTGTTGTTGCAATACTTTTACTTGTTTTAGGTAATTTAAGAGCTTCGTTGATTGTTGCTTCGACTATTCCACTTGCAATGATGTTTTCATTTATGGGTATGAAAGCTCTTGGTATTAGTGCAAATATTATGAGTTTAGGCGCAATTGATTTTGGTATGATTGTTGACGGTTCTATTGTAATGGTTGAAAACACTTTGTTTCAGCTTGCTCATAATGAGTCTAAACATCTTTCTATTTTTGAAATTGTGCAAAATTCTCTACGTGAAATGGCAAGACCAATATTCTTTGGCGTATTGATTATTATGGTTGTATATATTCCGATTTTGTCATTGCAGGGTATGGAATATAAGATTTTTTCACCAATGGTGTTTACTGTATGTTTTGCATTGTTTGGGTCTTTGTTGACTGCGTTACTTTTTATCCCTGTTTTGTGTAGCTTTTTCTTGAAAAAAGATGTTGAAAATAGAGAAAGTAAGGTTGTTGAATACGTTAGACATCATTATATAAAAATGTTTGATTGGGCTTTGAAAAATAGAATTAAGACGGTTGTTATTGCTGTTTCTTTGTTTGTTGTTTCAATTTGTTCCGTTCCATTTATGGGAAGTGAATTTGTGCCAAAATTTGATGAAGGAAGTTTTACTATTGGCGTTGCAAATATGCCTAGTATTTCTTTAACAGAAGCGGTTGAAGTTACGACAAGAATTGAAAATGCTATTAAAGATGTTCCAGAGGTTGAAAGTGTTGTTTCGAAGATTGGACGTGCGGATTTAGCAACTGATCCAATGGGCGTTTATCAGACTGATACTTTTGTTCAACTTAAACCAAAATCAAAATGGAGATTTTTGATGAATAAGGAAAAACTTGCAAATGAGTTGGACGATATTTTGCAAGAAAAAGTTTCTGGGGTTAATTTTAGCTTTTCTCAACCAATTGAGATGAGGGTTAATGAGCTTGTTTCAGGGGTTAAGGCTGATGTTGCGGTTAAAATTTTCGGTGATGATTTGGATATTTTGAGCAAAAAAGCTGAACAAGTTGAAGTTTTGCTTAAAGATATTAAAGGTGCAGAAGATGTTCAAGTTGAACAAATTACGGGCGCAAAACAAGTTACTATTATTCCAGATAGAAATAAAATGGCACATTATGGCGCAAGTATTGAGGATATTCGCCAAATTGTTTCTACTGCAGTGTTGGGAACTCCTGTATCTGAAATTATTGACGGTAGAAAACGTTTTACTATGAGGGTTAAACTTTCTAAAGACGATAATATTGACCCTGTATTTATTGAACATTTGCTTGTTGAAACAAATGATGGCAGAAAAATTCCTGTCGGACAAGTTGCAAAAATTAGTATTGAAGACGGTTATGAGGCTGTTAATAGAGAAGATTCTCAACGCAGAATTATTGTTCAATGCAATGTTCGTGGTAGAGATATCGGAAGTTTTGTTAAAGAATCGCAAAAGAAAATTGATTCAAAAATAAATCTCCCTGCCGGATATTATATAAGCTTTGGCGGTCAATTTGAAAATCAACAAAGAGCAATGACAAGATTGATGATTGTTGTACCGTTGTCAATTTTGACTATATTTATTCTGTTAATGGCAACTTTCTCATCTTATAAGTATGCTTTGCTTGTTATGCTAAATGTTCCATTTTCTGCAATTGGCGGTATTTTTGCCTTGTGTTTGAGAGGAATGTATTTGAGTGTACCTGCAATTGTCGGATTTATTGCTTTGTTTGGTGTTGCAATACTTAATGGATTGGTGCTTATTACGACATTTATTCACCTTGAACAACAAGGATATAATAAAAAAGATGTTATAAGAATTGGTACACAAAAACGTCTAAGACCTGTACTTATGACTGCGCTTGTAGCAACATCAGGATTTTTGCCAATGGCACTTTCACACGGTTCTGGTGCAGAAGTTCAAAGACCTTTGGCAACTGTTGTTATAGGTGGTTTAATTACATCATTGTTTTTAACATTGATTGTGCTACCAATTTTGTACAATATTATTTGTCAGACAAGATTTAATTTAGTTAAGGTTGCAAAAAAAATATTATTCCAATGTAAAAAATATTTAGAGTTTTGTAAAATTATCAGTTCAAAAATTTAAAAATTAACGTTTTCTAGTTTAAAATAACAAATAATCAAATTTACTATTACTAGACTTACTTTGAATTGGAATTATATTAATTATGAAAAAGAATAAAATTTTTGGGATTATTGTAACTATTTTAGCATGTATTCATTTACCGGCAATGGCTTATGATTGGAGCGATTTGAACGCTGCTGCGAGTACGGCATCGGAAGATTCAACTATAAGTGTACCGTCTGATTTACAAGCCGATGGCACTTCTGCTGGTTTTTTACAAAAAAAATTAAAAATTGATTTTAATAATCATACAATTAATGGTTCAAATTATACATCTGATGCACCTTTGATTTTTTCAGGTGCTGGTGGGCAGAATGATACAAGAATGTATATCGAGAATGCCACTTTTACAGGCTTTAACGTTGGCGATAACGGAGTATTAAACAATACAAACCCTCATTTAGAATTAACAGACGTTTCTTTTACAAATAACATTGGTAGAGCAATAAACAACAATGCTTATAACCAATTAATCATATCAGCAATAAACAATAACGTTACGATTTCAAACGACTATTCAGGCGATGGAATATATTCTAAAAGTAGCATCTATTTGAATGCTTCAGCTTATGGTTCTCAAAAGTTTAGAACTTTAAGAATAGACGACAACATAAAAATTGAAAACAGTATTGACGGAAACTTAAATATCAACAACACGTTTAAAAAGGGTGGTAGCTTAGGAGGAATAGTTTTCTTAAACGGAAAAATTGATATTTCAGGTCAAGTTATATTAGGTGCAAATGTTGGATATGACAACGGCACTTTAAAATTAGGTGTTACTCCTGCAAATTCAAATAATTTTAAGTTATTGAAAACTATGGCAAAATAACATCAGATAATAAGGCGAAAATTGAAGGTAATATTGAAAACTATGGCAAAATAACATTAGAGGGTGATACACTTGCAGGCACAGTAAATATGAAAGATGCAAATGCCAAATATTATATTGTTAATAATAATAGCAACCCAAACGAATACGCCGACATATCTCTTGCTAACAAAATTAGTGGCTCACAAGGTAATGTATATATACAAGGTAAATTTGAAACGAGTGCTAATGCTGATGACCTTAAAGATTTCGAAGGAACAACAACTGTTGAAAATGGTGCCGAGCTTAAACTATTGGGAACAACAATAGAAAATCAAGAAAACCTTTTCCATAAGGGAGCTTTGGTTTTTGAAAATAATTCTACTTTAAATTTAAGAGAAAGCACTTCTTATTTAGAAAAGGGCATAAATAATACTAATATCGTAATAAATGCAGACGATACTCTAAACCTAAAAATCAACGATAAATCAAAATTAATATTTTCAAATAATCCTAATGCAAAAGGTAACATTAGTATTACAGAACTAGAAATCGATCAAGATACTCTACCAAGTGAGAATGATTCTAAAAGTTTGACTGTTATAGAAGACACTTTAAACAAAATTTTTGAACGTACAAGTTTGGCAGATAATTTTAAACTAATAAAAACAAACTCTAACTCTAACTCTAGCGAACGAGGGATTTGTGTTATGTATGAGTACGATAGGAATAATGGTACAGGAATAATAAAATTAAGTGATACAACTTTAAATAAATTACTTAAAACAATCGCACAAACTTATCCTTCAAAAAGTTATAGTTATGACATGAATAGCGATGAAAAACTTGATACCGGAATCTTGTTAGATGACAATTCAACTGTAATTGTTCAAGGAAATAATAAAACTCTAAATTTTGACAATAATGCACTTGATTTTGGTAGCCAAAGTGGAAAAAATAGAATTGTTTTTAATAATTTGAATATGGATAATGCTTACCTTGGACCAGATAGTGAAGGTCAACTTGTGATTAATAACGATTCAGGTAACGCAATTACATTAAACAACACAACTATCGATGATAGAAGTTTTAACGGGGGAACAAAATTCACAGGTAATAGTGATATAAACTTTAATGGTAACTATAAAGCATTCTACAATAGTCAAAAAATACATGTAGATTTGAATGGTGCAACACTTACAAAAGATGGTATTGATAAAAATGCAAATTGGTATTTGCATAGTGGTACATTGAAATATTTAAACGATTCTCATTTAGCAAATGGTGGCAACAATTCAATTTACTTTAATGGTGGTAACTTAGACCTTAGAAATGGTATTGCATCAGAGATCCCGTTAGCAAATATCGGTTTGACTGCAAATTCAAACATCTATGTTGATGTTGATTTAGCAAATAAAACAATGGATAAATTAACATCAAATAGTTCTACTTATACAAGTGAAAAACTAAATGTTGCTGGCATGACGCTTTTATCTGATGCGAATGATGATATTACAACAATTAACTTTACAACTGATTCAAACTTAAAAGGAAACATAGAATACACAGGCACTAAAACCGTAGCATATTCACCAATTTATAAATATAATGTTTCATACGACAATACAGATGGCAATTTTACTTTCTCAAGAGGTAATGGCGGAGCTGGTGGAAATCCAAGTGAGGCTTTCAACCCAGCTGTTTTATCTGGGTCTGTTGCTTCGCAAATTGGTTCATACTTTACTCAGTTAAATACTTATGAACAAGCCTTTGTAAACCAAGATATGTTGATGTCAATGACAAATGAACAAAGAACAACAATGAGATTTGCAAACAAAATAGCGTCAGCACAAGGAACAGGAGAAGGCGGAGTTATAACATTTAGTCCAAATCAAATTCCTGAACAAAACAAAGGACTTTGGTTCAGACCGTACGCAACTTTTGAAGGCGTAAGTTTAAACAATGGTCCAAGTGTTAGAAACATTGGCTACGGTTCATTATTTGGTGGCGATACTGGTATTGTTGAATTGAAAAAAGGTTGGAGTGCTATTTATTCTGCTTATGCTGGATATAATGGTTCTAATCAAAACTATAATGGCGTAAGTGTAAATCAAAATGGTGGTACACTTGGAGTTGGCGGAATTTGGTACAAAGGGAACTTCTTTACAGGTTTAACAGCAAACGTTGGCGCTAGCGTTGCAGAAGCTCATACTATGTTTGGTCGTGAAGATTTCACAATGCTTGCAACTGGTGTTGCATCTAAAACTGGCTATAATTTCGAACTCGCTAGTGGAAAATTTATTATTCAGCCAAACTATCTAATGTCTTATACTTTTGTAAATACGTTTGATTACACAAATGCTGCAGGTGTTAGAATGGAGTCTGACCCATTACACGCAATTCAAATTGCTCCTGGGTTGAAATTCATCGGTAATTTGAAAAATGGTTGGCAACCTTATCTAAGTTTACAAATGGTTTGGAACATAATGGACAAAACAAGATTTCAAGCTAATAACGTAAGTTTGCCTGATATGAGTGTTGATCCTTATTTCCAATATGGTTTAGGTTTGCAAAAACGCATGGGCGAAAGATTTACAGGCTTTGGACAAGCTATGATTAGAAATGGAGGAAGAAATGGTATTGCTTTGAGTTTTGGCTTCCGTTGGGCTTTAGGAAAAAAATCTTAGAGGTATAAACCATTACTGAAAATTTGAGTTATAATTTTCTTTGAAAGTTGGTGAATTATGCAAAAGAAAATTTTTATTTTTGATATGGACGGAACATTATTGAATACTCTTGAAGATTTAATGATTTCGACAAATTATGCACTTTCTCAATTCGATTATCCAACTCATACAATCGAAGAAATTAGATTTTTTGTTGGTAATGGTGTTGCAAAACTCATAGAACGTGCTATTCCAGACGGATTGAATAATTCTAATTATGAAAAATGCTTAGAAATTTTCAAAAAACATTATGCAAAAAATATGTATAACCACACTTCTGCATACGTCGGCATACCAGAATTATTGAAAAAATTAAAAGATAAAGGTGTAAAAACAGCTGTTGTATCAAACAAATTCGACCTTGCGGTAAAAGAACTTTCAAACAAATATTTCGGAGATTTGATTGATATTGCAATCGGCGAAAATGAACAAGCTGGAATTAAGAAAAAACCTGCTCCGGATACAGTTTTTGAGGTTTTAAACTTGATGAATTTGAAATCAGAAGATGCAATATATATTGGTGATTCAGATGTCGATATTATGACTGCTAAAAACTCTAATATGCCTTGCATTAGTGTAACTTGGGGTTTTAGAGATAGAGAATTTTTAATCAAAAATGATGCAACAATAATCGTCGATAGACCAGAACAAATTTTACAGTATGTTTAAGACTTGAAAAAGTTTGGAAATACGATATAATAAAAATATAGCAAGTGGCAATTAGTTTTAACTAACTTTTTTCACCACATTGTTTTATTAGATGAATAAAACTAGCGTTATGACTGCAATTATCAACGCTAGTTTTTTCTTATCTCAATTTAATTACTGCGCTGTGGCGATTGGTTGTTTTGTTTTCTTTTCTATATGAGAAAAATTTATCGTTGTCTTTGACTGTGCAGTATGGGCAAATATCTACATCAAAAACGCCGATTTCGTTTAGTTGTTCCTTGTTTAAACCTTTTAAATCAACTCGATTGTCTTTGAAATATGGTGTTTCAACTTTATTTATGCTTGCTCTTAGTCTTTTTATTGCATCTGGATATGTTTCAAATTCGTCGAAACTTATACAAGGTCCAATTGCGGCAACTACGTTCTTTGGTAATGTGCCAAATTCTTTTTGCATTCTAAGAACTGTTTTTTGTGCAATTCTTTCTGCTGTTCCTCTCCAACCAGCGTGAGCAATTGCGCCAATATTATTTTTGTAATCATAAATAATAACTGGTGTGCAATCTGCAAAATTCAAATATATTGCCATATCTTTTTCTGTCAAAATCAAGGAATCTGTGTTGTCATAGCTATATTTATTCTTTTCTACAATTCTTACGTTGTCGCTGTGAGTTTGTGTCGGGTGAATTAAATTTTTAGGTTCAATGTTTAAGTATTCAGAAATAAGTTCAACATTGTCTTTTACAATCAAATCTCTTGATGTGAAAAAATGCTCTGTTTCAATCATATCAGAGTAGTAAACATCTTTTCCTTCAATTTGTTTTTTATAAAACATTATTCATTTCCCTCTGTTTCTTCAATAGAATAAATAAATCTGTCAGATAATGAAACGTCTGTCATATCAACAATTTTAAACTTTAAGTACATGAAGTTGCCTTCTTTTATTACGATTGCATCACCTTTTTCAACTAAAGAAACAGGAGTTGCATCGTAAGCTGCCATAGCGCCTGATTTGAAACGGTTGCCTTCTTCATTTTTTACAGCGCCTTCAACTGTTTTGTATCCGATTGAAATACCTTTTACAAAACAATTACCTACTGATAATGCGACATTTTTTGTTGTTTCAATTTTGTCAAATTCTGTCGTGTATTTTACGTATAAATCTTTGATTGGGTGTGTTTCGTTATCGTATGTATAAGATACGATTTTCATTACTAAAACAGCGTTTCTTTTTAAACGTTGTGGGTCTTTAATTTTATAAGGTTTTGCTTTAAAAACAGTGTTTGCCATGAATGATATGCCATCAACGTCAACTTCTTCAAGGGTTTCAAAGTAAAAGGTTTTAGATGGGTTCGATGTGTCAAAATCTGATAATGCTTTTACACCATAGATTTTGGCGTATGTTGGTTGGATTGAGAAAAATAAAATTGTAAATACTAATAATAATTTTGCAATGTTTTTCATAAATTCACCTCTTTATAAGATTATAACATATATTTTATGATATATTTAATTGTATGAAAGTTTCATTAAAAGATATATACAAAGAATTTTTCTGGCTAGGCGTTCAATTGTTGGGCGGTGGCTATGTTATTGTCCCGCTAATTCAGCAGAGCATAATTGATAAACACAATTGGATAACAACTGAAGAATTGACTGATTTTTACGCATTGGGTCAAAGTATTCCGGGGATTATTGCGGCGAATGTTTCCGCTTTTGTTGGGTATAAGTTGAGAAACAAAAGAGGCGCAGCGATTGCTTTACTTGGAATTATAACTTCGCCAATTATTGCAATTCTTTTGGTCGCAACAATTATTGATTTCTTGCTTAGAATATCTTTTATCCAAAGTATATTTTGGGGCGTTGGAATTGCAGTAATCGTCCTTGTTTACTTGACTATTAAAGAAATGTGGAAAAATAGTTTGACAGATTTTGTAACCTGGGTGATTTTTTTAGGTTGCTTTAGCGCATCATTTTTCTTTAAGGTTTCACCTGTACTTGCAATTATTGGTTCTATTATTGTCGGCGTAAGTTATAAATGTATTCAGAAGGGTCGTGCAAAATGATGACCTTAGTACATTTGATAATAGAATTTTTTAAGATAGGCGTATTCTCTGTTGGTGGCGGATATGCAACAATTCCATTCTTGTATCAGTTGGTGCATGAATATGGTTGGTATTCGACAGATGAATTAACAAATATGATTGCGATATCAATGCTTACCCCTGGACCTGTTGGGGCTAATATGGCTACTTTTGCAGGATTCCAAACAATGGGAGTTTTTGGTGGTATTGTAGCAACATTGGCATTGATTTTTCCTTCATTTATATTTGTTTGCGCAATTTCAAAAGTTCTTAAAACTTTTAGAGATAACTTTTGGGTTAAATCAGTTTTGTATGCACTAAAACCAGCGGGTTGCGGATTGCTTTTTGCAGTAGGTGTAGGATTTTTTAAAGATAATGTAACAAATCTGCCAGCATTTTTGCTGTTCTTGTTTTTGTTCTTACTATCTTTCAAATTCAAGAAAAACGCACTTTACTACATTTTATTCGGCGCAATCGTTGGAATAGTTCTTCAATTTTGCGGAGTTAAATTAGTTTAAAATTAACGGGGCTGGCACGTTGCGCCAGCCCCGTTAAAGCTACAGAGGCGAGGGCTAAGCCCTCGCCTCTCTTTTAAAAAATTACCCATACCACTAGTCAATACTTACAATAGGATAGATTGATTTTAGGTATTCAACGGCATCAATTTCAACCTCTGAATATAGTGAACCTTCTTTAAGTCCAGCTTCTGCAAGGACTTCGGCAGTTGGAGAAATTATCATAGAATTTCCGATTGCTCTCCAAGATTTGCCACATTCTTTAGTTTGATTGCTTACAATTAGGTAAACCATATTGTCAAATGCTCTTGTTCTGCACATTGCGGTGAACATGTCTTGAGCGTAGTCTAATAATTTTTCATCGTCGTAGATTTCTCTTTGTACGAGCCAAGCTGTTGGCATAACTATTATTTGCGCACCTTTTCTAACAATTTTTCTAATAAATGTTGGATATCTCATATCAAAACAAATTGTCATACCGACTTTTGCAAAATCGAAGTTTGCAATTTTTATATCTTTGCCAGCTTCAATTCGTTCACCTTCTGAACCTCCCATATAGTTGAATAGGTGGACTTTATCGTAAGTTTCAATAACTTCGCCTTGTCTGTTTATGGCAAAGGTTGTGTTGTATAATCTTTCATTGATTTCTCTTACCACAGAACCCGCTATGATATTTGTATTATATTTTTTAGCCAATTCTTGGATAAATTTTATTGTTTCACCACCGTCTTCAGGTTCAGCGTTATTAACGTAATCAATATTTGTTGCAAAAAATTCTGGCATAACAACAAGGTCAAGTTTTTTGTCAGCATTTTTCTTTATATAATATTCAATTTTACCTAAATTTGCTTCGATAGAACCCATAAGAGAGTTAATTTGTATATTTAAAATTCCTGCCATAAAAATCTCCTTTATATGTTGATTTTATCATGGATTGAGACAAATGATATTGTAACAATTTCTACACAATTTAGATGAAATAGGGTGAAAAAGGGCAAGAAAATTCATGTTTAACCGTTATAATACATGTATACAAGTGTTAGAAGATTAGGTCATGACAAACGGAAACGAATTCAAACTAGGTAGTAATAAAGCTAATAGCATTGATTTAAACAAACTTAAATCGGGTGTTAAACGTGCTGATTTTGAAGCAGATGCAAAGATGCTTCAAGTTTTTGATGCTGTCGATTCTAATGGTAATCAAACATTAGATATGAATGAAGTTACTGTATTTACTGACAAAATGAGAGAGTCAGCAGGGGACGATAATGTATTAAGCCAAAAAGAGGCTAAACAAGTATTCAAAGAACAACAAGAACGTGAACAAGCCGCAAACGCTAATTCTAAGAAATATGATATCAAAGCAAAAGACTTGTTCGGTTTTGTTAATAAGTTTTTAGATGTTTCAGAAAAGAGCAAAGTTAAATCATCAGTTGTTGATGAAAACGGTACACAAACTCTTACTTTTGAAAACGGTGCACAAGAGATCATTAACAAAGACGGTTCAAAGATTTTAGTTAATGTAATTGACGGCAGAAAAGTTACAAAGAATGTTGATAAAGACGGCAACGTAGTTTCTGATGAAATTTTAAATGAAGAAACTGGCGATGTTGAAACTTTAACTTACGATAAACAAGGTAAAGTTAAAGAGCATATTGCTAAAAATGGCAATGTTACAACATATCTAGGTGTAAAAGAAGGTTTTGCACAAGACAAACCTATCAAACAAATTATCAATGCTGGTACATCAGAACAAGAAACTATTGAGTATGATTATTCTGGCGAAAATTCTTATACAAGTACAGCTGTAAGAGGTGATGTTAAAAACGTTACTGTTGTTGAAAATGGTGAAACTCAAACATCAACTGCAACACAATATAAGAATGGCAAAAAAGTTCAAACAATGAGCTTGACAAAAGACGGCGTTAAGACTCATGCGATGTATGATGAAAACGAAAAAGTTCGTTATGAATCAGTTACAGATGCTAAAGGTAAAACTACAGAAAAGACTTTTAACGAAAACGGTAGAGGTCTTCAATCTGTAATTACAAATCCTGACGGCAAAGTTCAAGTTGCAAAATACGACGGTAAAGGTAATACTCTTATCGTTGTTCAAAACGGTGAAACTTTCCAAGAAATTTGCAAAGAATTTGATAGAACAAAATCAGAATTAGCTCATACAAACAAAGGTACAGTTCATTACAAAAACGGTGAACCTTATTTCCTTGCAGGTGAAACAGCAAAAGTTTCTGGCGAATTTGCTCCTGACCATAAAGGTGTTAGAGGTAGAAAATCTTCTGCACAAGTTAAAGGTCAATACGCAAACGATGAGCAACAAAGAGTTGCAAAAAGATTGCAAGGTAAAGAGGCAAAAGAAGTTACAGTTGGTAAAAATTATACAGACTGGACTCATTATGCAAAAGATATGTTGGCTTCAGAAGGTATTTCAAAACCTTCAAATGAACAAATCACAAATAGAACTAATGAATTGATGATGATGAATCCTTCAATTCAAGTTCCTAAAAAAGGTAATAAAATTACAGCTTTAAAAACTCAAGCAGAATTGAAACAAGAAGCTGAAATTAAAAAACAAAGAGAAGAAGTTCAAAAAGCACATAGAGAAGAACTTGAACAAGTTGCTCAAACTTCAAAAGCAAAAGTTCAAGCAAACAATGCTAAAAAACAAGCTACTGCTCAAGGTAAAGCTATTTCAAAACATCTTTATGATGAAATGTATTCTGCAAAATTAAATTCTGTAGGTCAAGAGTCATTCCAAAAAGAATTGCAAAAGATTACACCAAATAACGTTGTAGAAACATTGAGAGAATATCAAAAATTGTCTCCAGACGAATCAATGATTGAAGCTATTTGGGACGAAAAATCAAGTAAATCATTCTTCTCAAAAACAGATGTAAGAAAAACTTCAATAGACGGAATTATCGGTAAATTAACTCAAAGAGCTAAAAACGCTGGAGTTGATAAATCACGTATTTCTTCTTTTGGTAAAGAAATGTCTAAATATTCTGACTATAAAGAAGAAGCAGGCAGAGTTATGTACGGTATGATTCAAGCAATTGAAGCAAGAGAAACTTTGTCAAAAGATGAAATTAAAAAAGCAGAAGGTCAAACTACAGAAGAAAAAATTGGCGCAACTTCTGCATTGTTGAGAAGTCAAATTTCATCAGCAAAATCAAGCTTACAAGCACAACAAGACAAAGATGGTTGGGCTGGTAAAACTGTTGATTGGGTGAGCGGAGTTTGGAATTCTAAAAACAGAGCTCACGTTGTGAAGGCTGATATTGATAAAGCTGAACAACAAGTTAAAGACTTGATGTCTTCAAAAGATATGAAGACTTTCAATGCTAAATTCAAAGCTACTTATGGCGTAGATTTTGACCCAGTACAAGTTGCAGGTTATAAAAAACAATTAGGTCAATATGAAAAATCAACTGCAATGCACGCAATGGAAACAAACTTTAATGGACAAATGCAAAAATTGATGTCTAAACCAAAACTAGATGTTGAAACTCAATACATTGCAAATCCAAATGCTGGTGGACAAGTTGTTGTTACTGCAACAAAAGAACAAGTTTATAATAGAGAATTAGGTAAATTTGCTAAATTTATCGGTATGGGCAATTCAAAAGTTGGTATGAAACAAATCAACGATGAAATGAAAAAAGCAGGAATTGACCCACATAAAGCATCTATGGATAAAAAATACGAATTTTTACATAATAGAGCAAAATCTTGTAGCAAATTGTTGCATAATCAAACAATGCAAGCTACACATGGCAAATCTTATTCACAAGTTAAAGCTGATTTTGAAAACTCTTATACAGCAACATTTGGTTCAAAAAACAATATTGCAAAAAGAGTTGCAGATTATAATGCTTCACAAGAAACAGGCGCTTACGTATTAAAATCAGGCGTTAAGATTGCAGGCGGAATTGTTATCGGCGTTGCAACTGGTGGCGTTGGTGTTGCACCATTGTTGGCGGCAGCTGGCGCACAAACAGCATTGTCATTTGCAGTTGATGCTTCTGATTTAGCTACATCTAAAAAAGGTGGTACAGTTGAACAATACGTTGATGCTGGTAAACAAGCCGTTGTTCAAGGTGCATCACAAGCTTTGAGTGGCGTAAGCACAATGGCTATTAAAGCTACAACTTTATCAACAACTTCAAAAGTATTGTTGAGTACAGCAGCTGATACTGGTATTGATATGGGTACAGAATATATTAATACTGGTAAAGTAACTTTAGAAGGCACATTGATGTCTGCATTTATGAACGGCGCAGGTCATACAATTGGTGCTGTTGTTGAAAATAGAGCAAAAAATAAACCATTAGAAATTGATGAAAGCAAATTGGCTGATAAAAACTCTGGCTGGTTGGGTTCAACAACTGATGACCACCATAGATATGCTACTCAATTATCAGCAGATGAGGCTGGTAATGCTCCTACAAGACGTACTTATGTAGGAAAAGGTATTGAAGCTCAATCAGGCGATGTTAAAGGTGTTAGATATGATGTAAAAATGTCTCAACACAACGAATCTATTGCAGATATTGAAAACTTACTAGGTAAAGGCTCCTCAAAAACACAATTTGGTGACGGCTTAGTAAAACTTGAAGATAGATTTAGAGCTAATGGTTCAAAAACTTTAGATCAAAGACAATTTGAATGGCGAGATGACACAGGTCATGGTGTATACAATGCAGCTGCTGCAGTTGATGAAGTTGGCGGTACAATAGGTAAAGCTGACGGTGTTTCAATTTACGGTTCATTGGCAAATAATAAAAAAGCCGTTGAAATGGGCTTAGATAAGAGATTAGATATCGTTCAAGATGCAGGTAGCTTGTCTGCAAAAGCTTATAGCGACAAATCTGTTGATATGAATGGCTGGAAACAACAAACACAGGTTTCTGCAAACAATGGTTTCCACGCAAAAGCTTTAGAAAAAGACGGCGTTGTAATGGTTGTATTCAGAGGTTCAGATGATATGGGCGACTTGAGAGTTGACCACCAAATGCTTTCTGGAAAATTACCAGACCAATTCCAAAACGCAGTAGACTTTATGGAACAAGTTAGAGCAAATAACCCTAATAAGAAAATCGTTGTAACTGGACACTCTTTAGGTGGCGCTTTAACTGAATTAGTTGCATCTAAATACGATGATGTTTTAGGTATTTCTTTTGATGCCGTTGGTACAAAAGGTTTAGTTACATCTAAAACAGGTATTGCAAAAGGTTTGAAAGACAACGCTAACACAATTAACTACGTTGTTTCAGGTGATGTTATTTCAAATGCAACACCTCACGTTGGTCAAACAACACTTGTAGATGTTGTAGCTGATGCAAGCAAAGGTAACAAGGTTCAAAGCCCTCACGCTATTGGTAACTTCTCTGGTTCTGCTAGTAACAATTCTCTTTCAGGTGTTGAAAAAGGTTTTGTTCAACGTTCTATTGATGCTCAAATGCAAGCAAGAGCAAGTTTGGCTTCAAAAGGCTTGACTCTTGATAGCGCAATCGCTAAATCTACTACAGGTAAAGTAGAGTTTGATGATAAAGCATTCAGAAAAGTTCAATCACAATTCTCAGTTGATGTTCAAGGCTTGAATGTTGACCTTGATGCAATGCAAAAACAAATTAACGCGGTTTCTAACCCTGCTCAAAAAGCATCTTTACAAAAAATCTTAGATGCAAGAAAAACAGATATTACAACAAATGCTAACATTAGAGCTCGTTCAACTGTTTTACAACATTTGACTGGCGAACAAATTAACGAAACATTAAAGAATGATTTTGGTTGGAGTCAACCTGCTTTCTTAGGCGGTAACACTCCTTCTGATTTAATTCAAATGGACAAACCAACAAAATTTGTTCGTGTTCACAACGATGATTCTTCATTTGCTAAAGGCGCATGGTTGATGGCTTATGACGATATCGTAGGTTTGACTCCAGAACAAATTAAAGATAAATTCGCTCTTCCTGCAATGCCAAAGTATGTTGTTGAAGTTGAAGTCCCTGCTGGCGCTCAATTCTATACAGGTTTATGCAACCCTCTTGAAGGCTGGGGCAACGGCGGTGGAACTCAATACTTCTTAGTTGGTGGCGAACGTCCTAAAGTTTATGGTAATATGAAACCTATAGAAGTTCCTAAAAAGAAACCTAGATTTGAAGAAGCTATGGGCTTTGAAGTAATTAAATAGGACTGTAAGCAATGACAAACAGTATTTCATACGTTGATAACGTTCTAACTTTACCAAACAAAAATGTTAAATTTCCATTTGACATTGATTCTTTGCTTGTTTATAACGGAGTATTTGTTGTATTGCTTGATATTCCAAACGAAGACGACACTATCGATAATATTTTCGCTTTAGATATTGACGGCAAAAAACTTTGGAGAGTTCAATCAGTTTCAAAAGTTTACCCTAATGTTACACAATTTAGCCCTTATATCGGTATGACATTATTAGAAAATGGCAATGTTTCTGCCACAAATTTCTTTGGTGTAAATTACGAAATATCAATTGAAGACGGTTCAATTCTTTCAAAAAGAATGGTTAAATAAAAAATTGTTGACAGATTGTGAAAAATTTTGTATTATAAGTATACCCCATAGGGGTGTCAGATAATACTCAAGGTTTAGCAAAGGAGAGATTATGAAAAAACTTTTATCAGCTCTATTT